>Ga0310345_10000050_pt1 | contig 271613 bp, 280 predicted proteins | sample HC15DNA20500_MG_FD_204667 | JGI IMG/M metagenome (GOLD analysis project Ga0310345, IMG submission 204667) | Marine microbial communities from station ALOHA, North Pacific Subtropical Gyre - HC15-DNA-20-500_MG | ecosystem: Environmental > Aquatic > Marine > Oceanic | place: Pacific Ocean... | reverse complement strand
TCGAAGTGGCGACGATGCGATGACCCAGCATGACCTCATCTACTTTGTTGCGGGCCTGTTCATGGTTTTCGCCTTTGGGCTTTGCGTCCAGATGCGAATGCTGGCCGGTGTCGCGCTGAAGCGGGCAGCAAAGGCGAAGTTTGACGGGCTGGATGAGCGCCAGGCGAAGCTGGCTGTCGCGGGCGCCGTGAATGGCGGGGCGGAGGCAGGCGAGGCGGCGGGCTATCTGGCGGAGACGTTTCCGGGCGCGATCCGCCATATCAGGCTGGCGCGCAAGGGCACGATTGTTATGGCGGCGGCGCTGGTCGCGGTGATCGCGGCCTGGCGTTTTACCGGGGGAGCCGGCTGATGCGGGGTTATTTCGCGATCGGGGCGGAGGGGATTTCCAAGCCGATGAACCTTGGCGCACTGATGCGCACAGCGAATGCCTTCGGGGCGAGCTTTGTGTTCTCGGTCGATGCCGAGCCGAAACTGAAGATTGCCTACAAGGCCGATACGTCGAAGACCTTCGAGAGCGTGCCGTATTATCAGTGGGACGCGGTCGGCGACATGGTGCTGCCCAAGGGCTGCCAGCTGGTGGGAGTGGAGCTGACCGAGGATGCGGTCGAGCTGCCGGAGTTCAAGCACCCCAAGGCGGCGGCCTATGTGCTGGGGCGCGAGCGGGGCGATCTCTCACCGGAGATGCTGGCAAAATGCGACCATGTGGTGAAGATCCCGACCAAGTTCTGCATCAATGTGAGCCTTGCCGGCGCGCTGGTCATGTATGACCGGGTGCTGTCGATGGGGACGTTTCGAGAGCGCCCTGTGATGCCGGGCGGGCCGAAGGTTTAGGGCGGCGGCGGTCGCCCCACCCCGACCCTCCCTCCTTCGACAGGCTCAGGATAAACGGGGAGGGGGCGATGGTTTCAGATGTCTGCGCTTATCGCCCGCCAGTGGTTCGACCCCGGCCTGCGCCGGGGCATGCTTCGCTCACCATGAGGGCGTTTGAGAGTTTTTGATTTTGAGAAAAGCCTAGCCGTTATAGATCGAGCCGGCGGGGGCGAAGGCCATGATGAGGGTCACGGCGGCGATGACACCGAGCACGACCAGGCTGGCGCTCTTGGCAAGGATGCTACCGGTATTCATCGTCTTCTCGTCCTTCTTCATCGGGCCCCCTTTGTGGCCCATTTCTGTTGAAGGCCATCTGGGGATCATCTGCTGCAATTAACATGCTCGCGCCGGAATAGGTTCCATGCGGGGCCGGAATAGGGCCGTTTTCGGGCAGTTAACAAAGTCTGAATTTTACAAGGATCTAGTGGACCAGACCGGCATCCTTTACCGCGTCCTGATAGGAGCGCGAGACCGGGACTTCGTCGCCCGATTTCAGTGTCAGAACGATTTTTCCGCCTTCGCGGCGGCTCTCTGCGATCCCTTTACGGGACACCCACCATGAGCGGTGGACCCGCAACCCGTCAACGCCCGCAAGCTCTCTTTCGGCATCGGAAAGTCGCATCAGGATCAGCTCGCTGCCGAGGCTGGTGACCACGCGGCAGTAATGGTCCTCAGAAGAGACGGCGTAGAGATCGGCGGTGCGGTATTTGACCGGCAGGCGCTCGAGGAAGGCGTCGACGGCCGAGCGGTCATTGGTCTCGTGGACGAAGTCTGGGCCCGCCATGTTGAAGGCGCGGCTGAGCGTGTAGCCGAGCAGGGTCATGGCGACCGAGATCACCAGCACATAGAGATAGAGAATGTGGACCGGGCCGCCGCCGACCGAAACCGTGTCGCCAAAGCCGGCATCAAGGCCGAGCAGGAGCAGCGTCACGGCGACCGCTGTCACCATGGACACGATGGCGATCATCGCCCAGGCCGGACCTTCGGGCCAGAGCCGGTAGAAGACCCAGACCGACAGCTCGCCGACGAGCGCGCCGGCCAGGATGAGCAGCAGCCAGAAGCCGAAAATGATGTAGAGCGGCGTGTCTGTGTCAGTGCCGAATGGGCGCAGGAAGGCAAGAAACAGGGCGATCCCGGTGAGGATCAGGGTTTCGCGCGCCCGTTTCTTCCAGTCAATCGCGATACGCAAGCTGCAGGCCCCATGTCATTCACGTTTCGCGACTGACATTGGCGGCATTTCGCGAAGGATTCCAGTCCGCTGACGTAGTTGGGCTCGCGCCTGCCGGGTGGTCCGGCAAGTTTCCTCCCACAGGCGAGGGACTGGCCCCGCCGCAAGACTGGAGAAAAGACAATGAGCCTTGCAGAATCCTCCCGACCGGCCCGGACTGTGCGTGAACGGCTGAAGCGTATAGGCACACACCAGTGGGTGATTGGCGGGGCGCTGACAATCTACACGGCGCTGTCGGCGGCCATACTGATCGATGCCGGAGTGGTGCCGCGCCCGCGCATCGACCTCTCGCCCATCCTGTCGGCTGGGGCGGCGATACAGGTGCATGTCGTGGCGGCACTTCTGACGCTATCCATCGGCCTCTTCCTGATGGTTGCGCCCAAGGGCTTTCGCCTGCACCGGACCTTCGGATGGGCGTGGGTGGCCAGTATGGCGGTGACGGCGGGCTCCTCCTTCTTCATCACGGCCATCTTTCAGACCCATTACAGCCCGATTCACGCCCTCTCGGCCTGGACGATGCTCGGCCTGCCCTTTGGCATCGCAGCGGTGAAGCGGCGGGACATCAGGAAGCATCGCACGACAATGACGAACATGTTTGTCGGCGGAATGCTGGTGGCGGGCCTGTTCTCGATGCTGCCGGGCCGGATGATGTGGTATGTCTTCTTCGCGGTCTGAGGGCCATTATCAGGGATTTGTCGATTGACAGACGCGCCATCCTCACGCTTGTTATAGTATAACAATTGTGAGGATGGTCATGGAGCCCTTCGGCGAAGAACACGCAAAAGTCTACGATAGCCAGTTCGACAGGCTGGCGACCGCGCGGGACGCGGTGCATCTGGGGGCGCGGCTTGCCCTGTCTTCGCTGCCTGATTCGGCGAGGGTGCTGTGCGTGGGGGCGGGGACCGGCGAGGATGCGATCAAGCTCGCCGCGCCCAATCGCGGCTGGTCATTCCAGCTGGTCGACCCGGCCCCGGCCATGCTCCGCGTCGCACGTGAGCGTCTGAAGGCAGCGGGGATACTGGAGCGCTGCGCCATTCATGACGGTTTTCTGCAGAGCCTGCCGGAGACAGCGCCTTTCGATGGGGCGACGGCGCTGCTCGTCTCGCATTTCCTGACCGACCTGAAGGCGCGCACCGACTTCTTTCGGGACATTGCGGGGCGACTCTCGCCGGGCTGCCCGCTCGTCTTTGCAGACTTGGCTGCCGACCGTGAGGCGCCGGGCTTTGATGATCTGATGGGCGCCTGGCTCAATGCGCTCCGGCTGTGCGACATGCCGGAAGAGAATGTTGCCGCTTACCGCGAAGCCTTCGGGCGGGATTTTGCGGCACACACGCCGGCAGAGCTTGAACGCGCGGTCGAGGTGGCCGGGTTCGAGCCGCCCGTGCTGATCTTCCAGCCGCTGCTGATCCGCGTCTACATGACGAGGGCGCGCTGAGCCCGCCACCGGCCTCCCTCCTTCGACAGGCTCAGGATAAACGGAGAGGGGGCGATGGTCTCTGGCAATTCGCCATTTGCCCGCCAGCGGTTCGACACCGGCCTGCGCCGCGGCATGCTTCGCTCACCATGTCGGGCTATTTCCGCAAGTACAAAAAAGCCCTCATCCTGAGCGAAGGATAAGGGCTTTCGGTTGTCTGTCTGTGCGCAGGACCTAAACGTCGAGCAGCAGGCGTTCCGGATCTTCCAGGGCTTCCTTGACGCGGACGAGGAAGGTCACTGCTTCCTTGCCGTCGACGATGCGGTGGTCATAGGAGAGCGCGAGATACATCATCGGGCGGATCTCGACCTTGCCATTTATCGCGACAGGGCGCTGCTCAATGCGGTGCATGCCGAGCACGCCCGATTGCGGCGGGTTGAGGATCGGCGTCGACATCAGCGAGCCATAGACACCGCCATTCGTCACGGTGAACGTGCCGCCCTGCATGTCTGCAATGGACAGATCTCCGTCACGTGCCTTCTTGGCGAGATTGCCAAGCTCGCGCTCGATACCGGCCAGCGACAGCTCATCACAGTCACGGATAACCGGCACGACGAGGCCCTTGTCGGTGCCGACAGCCATGCCGATGTCATAGAAGTTCTTGTAGATGATGTCCGTGCCGTCGATTTCGGCGTTCACGGCGGGGATTTCCTTCAGTGCGGACACGATGGCCTTGGTGAAGAAGCCCATGAAGCCGAGCTTCACGCCATGCTTCTCAAAGAAGCTTTCCTTGTACTTCGACCGCAGATCCATGACCGCGCTCATGTCCACATCGTTGAATGTGGTGAGCATGGCTGCGGTGTCCTGCGCCTCTTTCAGGCGGCGAGCAATGGTCTGGCGCAGGCGCGTCATCTTCACCCGCTCTTCGCGAGGGCCGATGTCGCGCGGCGCGCGGGCCTGCTGCGGCTGGCTGGAAGAGGCAGATTTCGCAGCATTGTTCACATAATTGATCGCATCGGCCTTGGTGGCGCGACCATCGCGGCCAGTGCCCGGAATATCAGCCGGGTTCACGCCGCCTTCGGAGGCCACCCGGCGCACCGATGGGGAGACGGGGCGGTCTTCCTGGCCCGAGGCGGACTGGCCGGTCTCTGCGGGGGTTTGTGTTGTTGGCGCGCCTTCAGTGACGCGTGCCTGTTTGGCGACCGTCTCACCGGCGCTGATGCGGGCGATGACCGTGCCCGGATTGACCGTGTCGCCGGCAGAAACCAGCAGCTCGGTGATCACGCCGTCCGCGGTGGCAGGCACTTCGAGCGCAACCTTGTCGGTCTCGATCTCTGCAATGGTTTCGTCCTTGGAGACGCTGTCGCCGACCTTTTTGAGGAATTCGGAGATGGTGCCTTCGGTGACGCTTTCGCCCATGGCGGGGACGGCGACATCGACGGTCGAGCCGCCGGACGATTTCGGCGCTTCCGCCTTTGCAGCCGGGGCGGCTTCAGCCTTGGCGGCCGGGGCAGCCTTGGCAGCGCCATTTCCAGAGCCGAGCCGGCCGAGAATCGCACCGATTTCAACCGTGTCACCTTCCTTGGCGACGATTTCAGACAGGGTGCCGTCTGCCGTCGCGGCAACCTCGACTGAAACCTTGTCGGTTTCCAGTTCGACGAGCACCTCATCCTTGGAGACCGATTCCCCGGCCTTTTTCAGCCACTGGCCGACGGTCGCCTCTGTGACGCTTTCGCCGAGCTGGGGGACTACAATATCAGTCATAACTTGTCCGTTTCGTATTTGGGTCGTGTCAGGGTCAGGCGGAGACAATGCTGTCTTCAACCGGCTGGTCGCCCAGCGCAGCACCGATGAGAGCATTCTTTTCCTTGTTGTGTTGAGACATGAGGCCGGTTGCGGTGGCCGCGGCAGGGGGGCGTCCGGCATATTTCGGACGCGGCTTCTGGCAGCCGACCTGATTGGCGGTCCATTCGATCTCGTCGCGCATGAAGGTCCAGCCGCCCATATTGCGCGGCTCTTCCTGGCACCAGACCATCTCGGCCTGCTTGAAGCGTTTCAGCTCGGCCATCAGCGACTTGCGCGGCACCGGATAGAACTGTTCGACGCGCAGGAGATAGATGTCGTCGATGCCCTTTTCCTCGCGCGCCTCGAACAGGTCGTAATAGACCTTGCCGGAGCAGATCACGACGCGGCGGATATCCTTGTCCTTGACGAGTTTCACCTTGCCTTCGCGGCCCGGCGTCTCGGCATCGTCCCACAGCACGCGGTGGAAGGAGGATTTGGTGTTGAGGTCATCGAGGCTCGACGTTGCGAGCTTGTGACGCAGCAGCGATTTCGGCGTCATGATGATCAGCGGCTTGCGGAAGTCGCGATGGATCTGACGGCGCAGGGCGTGGAAATAGTTTGCCGGCGTGGTCAGGTTGCAGACCTGCATATTGTCTTCTGCGCACATTTGCAGGAAGCGCTCAAGCCGGGCGGAGGAGTGCTCCGGGCCCTGGCCTTCATAGCCGTGCGGCAGGAGGCAGACGAGGCCCGACATGCGCAGCCATTTACGCTCTGCCGAGGAAATGAACTGGTCGAAGAAGACCTGCGCACCGTTCGAGAAGTCGCCAAACTGCGCTTCCCAGAGGACGAGGCAGTTCGGGTCGGCGAGGGAATAGCCATATTCATAGCCAAGGACGGCCTCTTCGGAGAGAAGTGAATCGATGACTTCGTAATGCGCCTGGTCCGGCCCGAGATTGTTCAGCGGCGTGTAGCGCTCGCCGGTGTTCTGGTCGATGAAATGGCTGTGGCGCTGGGAGAAGGTGCCGCGGCCTGAGTCCTGGCCGGACAGGCGGACCGGGAAACCTTCATCAAGCAGCGTCGCATAGGCGAGATGCTCGGCGGTGGCCCAGTCGAGGCCCTTGCCGGAGCTGATCGCTTCGCGGCGCGCATCGATCACGCGGCCGAGCGTCTTGTGAACATCGACGCCTTCAGGGATCGTGGTGATCTTTTCACCAAGCTCCTGCAGCTTTTTCTTCGAAACGCCGGTTTTGCCGCGGCGCTCATCATCTTCTGGCAGGCCGAGGCCTTCCCATTCCCCGTCCAGCCAGTCGGCCTTCTGGGTCTCGAGGTCCTTGCCTTCGTCAAAGGCCTTGTCGAGAAAGTCCTCGAAATCCTTGACCTGCTGTTCGACCTCTTCTGCCGTCACCAGCCCCTCTTCGACGAGGCGGCGGGCATAGATCTCGCGGGTCGATTCATGCCCCTTGATCTTGGTGTACATGACCGGCTGGGTGAACATCGGCTCGTCACCCTCATTGTGCCCGAACCGGCGGTAGCAGAACATGTCGATAACGACGTCCTTGCCGAATTTCTGGCGGTACTCGGTCGCGACCTTGGCGACATAGGTCACCGCTTCAGGGTCATCGCCGTTGACGTGGAAGATCGGTGCCTGAACCATCAGCGCAACGTCCGACGGATAGGGCGAGGAGCGCGAATACATCGGGCTGGTCGTGAAGCCGATCTGGTTGTTCACGATGAAGTGGATGGTGCCGCCCGTGCGATAGCCCTGAAGGCCGGACAGGGCGAAACATTCGGCCACGACACCCTGGCCGGCAAAGGCGGCATCGCCGTGCAGCAGCAGGGGCAGCTTGGTCGACCGGTCGAGCTTGCCGGTCTCTTCGGCTTCCATAGCCTGCTTGGCGCGGGTGCGGCCGAGCACCACGGGGTCAACCGCCTCAAGGTGAGACGGGTTGGCGTTCATGGTGAGGTGAACTTCATTGTCGTCGAAGGAGCGGTCCGAGGATGCGCCGAGATGGTATTTCACGTCGCCCGAGCCGAAGCCTTCCGCGCCCTGCGTCGAGCCGCCCTGGAATTCGTGGAAGATCTTCTCATACGGCTTGCCCATGACGGCAGCGAGCATGTTGAGACGGCCACGGTGCGGCATGCCGACGATGATCTCGTTGACGCCGAGCGCGCCGCCGCGCTTGATGATCTGTTCGAGCGCCGGAACAGCCGCCTCGCCACCATCAAGCCCGAAGCGCTTGGTGCCGGGGTAGCGCCGATGCAGGAAGCGTTCGAAGGATTCAGCCTCGATCAGCTTGGTCAGGATTGCCTTCTTGCCTTCCGGTGTGAAGGCGACGCCCTTGTCCGGGCCTTCGATGCGTTCCTGAAGCCAGGATTTTTCTTCCGGGTTCGAGATGTGCTGGAACTCGATGCCGATCGTGGAGCAGTAGGTGCGCTTCAGGATCGTCAGGATCTGCGGGATGGTCGCGTAATCAAGGCCAAGATAGCCGTCGATATAGATCTTGCGGTCCATGTCGCCCGGGCCGAAGCCATAGCTTTCCGGCTCAAGCTCTGGATGCTCGACATCGGTTTCCATGGCCAGCGGGTCGAGTTGCGCGGCGAGGTGGCCACGAACCCGGTAGGCGCGGATCATCATGATGGCGCGGATGGAATCCTTGACCGCGCCGGCAACATCCTCGGCGCTGGCCGCTGGCGCGGCCCCTTTGACCTTACTCGCAATCTTGGTCTCGAGCGCGGCCCAGTTGCCGTCAAAGGCAGCGACCTGGTCGGCATCGGCCGGCCTGGGCCAGCTTTCGCGCTTCCAGCTTGCGCCATCGGCATTGCGGGCGGCGTCTTCGCTGCCATCGCCAAGCTCGCGGAAGAAGTCGCGCCAGCTTTCGGGCACAGAATTCGGGTCGCGCGCATAGGCAGCCTGCATCTTCTCGATCCAGACTGCGCTGCCACCATAAAGGAATGCGGTGTCCAGCATCGCACTGTTCAGCGCGCTGCGTTTGCCCGTTACTGGGGAACCGTCATCTGCCATGTCTATTACCGTCCTAAGAACCTGTTGGACGGCCCGGCGGGGTCTTTTTTAAGGGCCTCGTCTTGCCGCCATGCGGAAAGATAGTTTTCCGCGACTAACCTTTCAAAACCTCTACCATGGTATCGCCGAGCCGGGCAGGGCTCGGGCTCACACGGATACCCGCTTCTTCCATTGCCGCGATCTTGGACTCTGCATCGCCCTTGCCGCCCGAAACAATGGCACCGGCATGGCCCATGGTGCGGCCTTTTGGTGCGGTGCGGCCCGCGATGAAACCGACCATCGGCTTCTTGCGGCCCTTCTTCGCCTCGTCGATCAGGAACTGGGCCGCTTCCTCTTCGGCAGAACCGCCGATTTCGCCGATCATGATGATCGATTTGGTTTCGTCATCTGCGAGGTACATTTCCAGTACGTCGATAAATTCGGTGCCCTTGACCGGATCACCGCCAATGCCGACAGCCGAGGTCTGGCCGAGGCCGACCTGGCTGGTCTGGAACACCGCTTCATAGGTCAGCGTGCCGGAGCGCGACACGACGCCGACAGAGCCCTTCTGGAAAATCTTGCCCGGCATGATGCCGATCTTGCACTGCTCAGGGGTCAGAAGGCCCGGGCAGTTCGGCCCGATCAGGCGGGACTTCGACTTGTCGAGCTTTGCCTTGACGCGAACCATGTCGAGGACCGGAACGCCTTCGGTGATGCAGACGATCAGTGGGATTTCCGCGTCGATGGCTTCCTCGATGGCGGCAGCAGCGCCAGCAGGTGGCACATAGATCACCGAAGCGTTTGCACCGGTTGCTTCTTTCGCTTCACCGGCGGTCGCATAGATGGGAAGCTCGGTGCCATTGTCAGCCGTCCATTTCTGGCCGGCTTTCTTCGGATGCGTGCCGGCCACCATCTTGGTGCCGTAATATTCCAGCGCCTGGTTGGTGTGGAACGAGCCGGTATTGCCGGTCAGGCCCTGGACGATGACTTTGGTGCTGCTGTCGATGAGGATGGACATTCAGTGCTTCCTATTTCGTAACTCGTTATGCCGGATCGACCGGCCTAGATTTGGACATGGACAGGGTCATGTAACGCCCGTCCTCGAATCTCATGGCGTGGATGGTGACGACTGCGCCGTCAGAGGCGACGCCGCTGAAGCGGCCAAGTTCGGTCCGGTCGCCGCTGCTGCCGATCCACTTTACCTCGCCGGAGAACCCGTCGATGGCCCTCAGCGGATCAAGCGGCGATGTGTCGACCGTCATCGGGTCGAGCGCGGAGACCGTGCAGGTGATGCCCTGCAGGTGCGGGAAATCGAGCGGGACGACCTGAAGGGTGACGCTGCCTTCCGGCTTGTCGGCGGCATACCCGCCCATCGCCGCCATCTGCGCCATGTCGGATGCAACCGGCTTGTCCCAGTCGAACTTGCCGGCAGCGCTGGCCGGGGCGGCCCCATTGATGACGATGTCGCCGCACAGGGACACGAACTCTGACACGAGCGACCCGTCCTGCTCGATATCCGTGGCGCCAGCCTCAAGGGTTGGCGTCAGGTCAGCCTCGTCGCCGCACGCTGCCAGAAGCAGCGCGCCAGCGGCCAGGGCCGGAACAGGAGAGCGGGTCGCGAGCATCAGGGCCGGGCCTTACTTCACCGCGTCAGTGATTTTCTTGGCTGCGTCGTCGAGGTCATCAGCGGGGATGACGTTGAGGCCGGAATTCTTGATGATTTCCTTGCCCTGCTCGACATTGGTGCCTTCGAGACGGACAACGAGCGGCACGGCGAGGTTGGTTTCCTTCACTGCCGCGATCACGCCTTCGGCGATGACGTCACATTTCATGATGCCACCGAAGATGTTGACCAGGATGCCTTTGACGTTCGGGTCCTTCATGATGATCTTGAAGGCGGCTGCGACTTTCTCGGCATTCGCGCCGCCGCCGACGTCACAGAAGTTCGCAGGCTCTTCGCCATAGAGCTTGATGATGTCCATCGTCGCCATGGCGAGACCTGCGCCGTTGACCATGCAGCCAATCGTGCCGTCGAGGGCGATATAGGCGAGATCCCATTCGGAGGCCTCGATTTCCTTCTCGTCTTCCTCGGTCGTGTCGCGAAGCTCGACAATGTCCGGGTGGCGGAAGAGGGCATTGCCGTCAAAGCTGACCTTGGCGTCGAGGACGCGCAGATGGCCGTTCTCCATGACGATGAGCGGGTTGATCTCGAGCATCGACATGTCCTTCTCGGTGAAGGCCTTGTAGAGGATCGGGAAGAGTTTCATGCCATCTTCGCGGGCCGTGCCGTCGAGCTTCAGCGCGTCGCAGAGCTTGCCTGCGTCAGCGGCGGTGACACCAGCGGTCGGGTCGATCGGCAGGGTCAGGATCTTCTCAGGTGTGTCATGGGCCACCTGCTCGATGTCCATGCCGCCCTCAGTCGAGGCGACGAAGGCCGGACGGCCGGTCTCGCGGTCAACGAGGAGGGAGAGGTAGAGCTCTTTTTCGATGTCGGCGCCATCTTCGATGTAGAGGCGGTTGACCTGCTTGCCATCCTTGCCGGTCTGAGCGGTGACGAGGTGCTTGCCGAGCATCTGCTCGGAAAATTTGAACACGTCTTCCTTGTTGAAGGCGAGGCGAACGCCGCCCTTCTCACCTGCTTCGGCTTCCACGAACTTGCCCTTGCCGCGTCCACCGGCATGGATCTGGCTCTTCACCACCCAGAGCGGCCCTGGCAGCGAGTCGACGGCCTTCTGGACGTCATCGAGCGAGAGCACCGGCACACCATCAGCAACGGGCGCACCATAGGATTTCAGGACGGCTTTGGCCTGATATTCGTGAATGTTCATGGAGATTTGGCCTCTTTGATATCGGCATGAGGCGGCGGGCCCGCCCCTTTGAAACTTGGCGCGTCTTATAACACCGCAATCTGTTGAAGCAACCGCGTGGGTCCGTATGCCGAACTCAGCCTTCGCTATTCGGCGCGAGGGTCAATTTCACCGGTTGAGCCCAGTGTCGGGAGCGTAATATTCCACGGCTCCTGCGCTTCCTTGGGTGCTTCTTTCCGGGCGGCGCGGCGCCACAACATGGAAAACATCAGCACCCCCGACAGAAGCGCGGCCAGCAGGAAGAGCCCACCCTCGGTAAAGGGAAGGCGGAAGGCGACGCCGGAGAGCGGCGGACCGATGACTGAGCCGACTGCCCAGACGAAGAGGAGCCCGGCCATGACGCGCGAGATCTGGCCATGTTCGGCGCGGTCAATCGCATGGGCGACGCCAATGCCATAGAAGGAGAGCGAGCCTGCGCCCCAGACGCCGAGCGCGATCAGGATGTATAGTTCCGGCAGATTGGGGAAGAGGCCGAGGACCAGGGCCGCCGTGCCGGCTATGGCCGCCATGATGGCAACCACGATGCGGCGGTCGATGACATCCGAAATGCGGCCCGCCGGCCATTGCGTGATCATGCCGCCGGTCCACGCCGCAGCTGCGGCAAGGGCGGCAGCCCCCGTTGCGCCACCGGCAACATCCGGCAGGGAGATGCCGGCATAGATCGGCAGGAGCGCCATGGTCCCGCTATTGATGACGCCGGCGAGGAAGACAGAGATGACGGCAGCGGGAGCAAGCTCGAACAGGCGCGATAGCGGAACCGACTCCGAGGATGGCGGTGCAGGCTCTCCGCGCCGGGTCAGGCAGATCGGAAGCAGCGACAGGGTGATGAAAATGGCGCACCAGAGATATGGCCTGAAATCGATCGGCGCGAGGCCGGACACGAAGAAAGGGCCAACCACGAGAGCGACCTTGGCCATGAGGTGGTAGAAGCCGCTGACACTGCCCCGGCTCTTGGCGGAGACAGCAGAGCTCAGCCAGCTTTCAATACTGGAGAACATCCACGCAAAGGCGGCGCCCTGGATGATGCGGATGACCGTCCAGCCCCATGGGTCGAGGGCGAGCTGCATGGCAAGAACGCTCGCGCCGCAAACAGCCGCGGCGGCGGAGAAGACACGGATATTGCCGAAAGCGATGATCGCATTGGACGAGGTCCACGCGCCCGCCATGAAGCCGACCGCGTGACCGGCTGCAATCGCCCCGATCAGAGCCGGGGACACGCCGAGGGTCTCAAGTCCGAGAGGGGTAACGACGCCCAGCACACCGCCGCCCAGCTGCAGGAAGACCACAGCGGCAATCAGTACCCAGACATTGCGATAATCGGCCATAGCGCCTGGCGACTCCTATCCGCGAATCGCCCCCCGTTTCAGACCCGCTTATTCGACTCCAATCTCGGAAAAGGCAATATCATTGCGCCGTGCGGTCTGGCCATTGGTGTCCTTCAGGACAAGTGAAATTTTCCTTGCAGCCCAGTCGATTTCCACCGCGCCGTAATTCTCTGGTGGAAAGCCCGCGCCAATCTGGCGGTCATCACGCTCTGAGGTTTCGGTGGCGAAGGAGACGTTGAGCGAGGAGGCTGTCAGCTCGTTGGCGGCATAGGGCAGCACACCGCGCTCTTCATAGATGAAGCCGGTATGGCGGTCGCCGGAAAGGAAGACGACGCCATTGGCATTCGTCTTCTGGATCAGGTTGAACAGGCGCTGGCGCTCTTCCGGCAGGGTGGACCAGGCCTCCCAGCCATGCGTGGTCGGCATGACCTGGATGGACGAGACGATGAGGCGGATATCGGCAGGGGCCTGCAGCTTGTTCTGCAGCCAGGTCCACTGCGCCGAACCGAGCATGTCCTGATAGGAGCCGGCAGGCGCCGGGACGTAGCGTTCCTTGCCCTTCGCGCCGTACTCATCGGTCGGGGTGAGGTCCGACCGGAAGAAGCGGGTGTCGAGCACGATCACCTGCACGCGCTGGCCTTCAGGCCCGAAGGCGCGGGCGTAATAGGTGCCGGGCCAATGGCCGACATCTTCACCGGTGAGACCCCAGAAGGTCTCGTGGATCCGTTCGGCGAGGACCTTGAAGGGGAAGTGCTTGCCGCCATCATTCTCGCCCATGTCATGATCGTCCCAGGCGACCATCATCGGGAATTTGGCGCGCACGGCCTGAAATTCGGGGCGGGCGGCGAGGTCTGAAAAGCTTTCGCGCAGCTCGGTCAGTTCGACATCATTGACGGCATAGTCGCGCCCATCGCGGTCGCCATAGACATTGTCGCCAATCATCAGGAACAGGTCTGCCTCCTCTTCGGCGAGGCGGGCCAGGGTGGGGCTGTCCAGCTCCTCATCATTGCAGGAGGCAACGAGGACCCGGCTGATGACGGCGTCAGAAGCGGGAAGCGGGACGCCTTCGGGCGCGGTGGGCAGGCGGTTTTCGGGAAAGTCTTCATAATACCGGTTCAGCGCTTCGACCGCCGAGGTCGGGGCGGGCTCGAAGAAGTTGGGAAACACCGACGCCCCCTCCTGGGTGACACAAGATGCGAGTGTCAGCGCGCCGAGCGCCACCAATGCCTGAACTTTCATGAAAACCCTCCTGCCCTGATATGCCGAGCTTCACTATGGCTGCGGAAACCGGGAACGGAAAGGGGTGATCTGCTAGCGTCGCAAACCAAGTTCCCAGGCCGCGTCATCACTGCCGTCACCTTTCCAGGCGGCATAGGCGACGGCGCCTTCCAGCCCTGCGGTTTTCAGCAAGGTCACCGGCCAGTCATCGGTGTCGATATCGGCGATGTGAATCGGGTGCACGCCCCATAGAAGTTGCGCCTTGCGCAGCCGGGATGCGTCCTGCGAGCCATAGAGAATCATGTAGCGCCCGCGATGCTTTGAGAACTGGGCGAGGCGCCGGGCCGAGCCGGTGCGCAGGGTGAGGGCGGCGGCCTTCTCGGCATAGGCGAGGGCCTGCGCCGCGCGGGCGATGACGTCGATGGTGAGTTCCTGGCTGCGGTCGCCCATGAACTGGCGCAGCGAGTCGCGATAGTCCTCGGCGTGCTCGGTTGCGCGGATGATGCGGCTCATGATGGCGACGGCGGTGGCCGGATGGCGACCGACTGCAGTCTCGGCCGACAGCATCACCGCATCGACACCCTGATAGATGGCCGTGGCGACATCACCCGTCTCGGCACGCGTCGGGGCGGCATTGTCGATCATGGATTCCAGCATCTGCGTTGCCACGATGACCGGGCGACCAATGGCGCGGGCGGCGCGCACGATGCGGCGCTGGATGATCGGCACCTGTTCGGCCGGGTATTCGACGCCAAGATCCCCGCGCGCGACCATGACGCCATCGGCTGCGGCCACGATGTTCTCAAGGTCATCAATGGCAGCCGGTTTTTCCAGCTTGGCGATGAGGGGGGCGCGGTCAGCGATGATGGCCTGGACGGTTTCGATATCGCGGACGGACTGCACGAAGCTGAGCGCGATGAGGTCCACACCGAGCTCAAGGGCGAAATCGAGGTCTGCGCGGTCCTTGTCTGTCAGGGCCTGAACGGGCAGCGCCTTGCCGCGCACGGTGAAGCCCTTTCGGTCTGAGAGTTCTGCCGGGAAGTCGGATTTGACGCGGGGGCTCTTGCCCGCGGCGGTGACGGTGAGCGCGATCATGCCGTCATTGCAGAGGACATTGTCGCCAACTTCGAGGGCTTCGAGAATTTCCGGATGCGGGACGGGGATCGTGTCCGGCTGATCGGTGTCCTCCGCGGCGACGAGGGCGTACTCCTTGTTGAAGCCGAGCTTCAGCTTGCCGCCTGGAAACGCGCCGACGCGGACTTTCGGGCCCTGAAGGTCTGCGAGGATGGCGAGCGGGCGGCCAATCGCCTGTTCAGCGGTGCGGATATTGTCGAAGGTCTGGCGATGGTCCTCATGGCTGCCATGGCTGAAATTGAGGCGGAAGATGTCGGCACCGGCTTCAGCGAGCAGGCGGATCGTCTTTGACGAACGGCTGGTCGGCCCGAGCGTGGCGACGATCTTGGCGTTACGGCCGCGAAGGCGGGGAAGACGAGGCATGGGACGGGTGCTCCGGGACTGGAGAAGAATCTGCCCCTGTTTGCCCTGCTTTTCTGCAAGGATAAAGCCCGACAGGCCGACCGCGCCCCGCAGGGCGCAGGTGCGGCATTTGCCTAAAGGCGGGGAACCGCAGGCCGAAGCCTATGAAAAGCAGATTTATATCAGAGTGTTATAAGGGATCCTGCCGGGTCTTAAATAGAATTAACCCAGTGGCTGGAACGCCTCGCAAGCCCTGTCGTTAATGAGGCATAGCAGAAAGCTAAAAGGAGACCCCAGATGAAACGCACACTTCTGACCGCTACCGCTGCAATTGCGCTGATGACCACCCCGGCCATTGCGCAGATTGTCGATGGCGACGTTGGCGTGACCACGAATACGGACGTCACCACGAGCGTGCCGGAAACCGCGCTTGAGACCGGTTCTGACATCACCACGACGGTTCGCACCCAGACCGACAAGATGACTGAGGAAGCCAAGGACCAGACGGCCGACGTCGAAGTCGAGACGGATACTGAGGCTGAAACCGGTATTGGTGGCGAATTCTACGAGAATGAGGCGGACGCTTCAGCCGATGCCGATCTGGAGACCGGTATCGAGGTTGAGACCCATAGCGAGTCGTATGGCGACTATGTCGAAGACCAGATGCCGGAAGACAGCGACGTGGATGTCAATGTTGACACCTCCGTCGATGGCGAAGGCGGCGTCTACTATGAAAGCGAAGGTGACGCTGCAGCCGATGCTGACCTCAATGCCGGTGCCAATGTCGGTGTCGACACCCCGGCTGTGAACAGCCCCTCAGTGACGGTGCAGACGCCGGACGCTGATGGCGAGGTTGAAACCGAAACCGAGCTTGACGCAGAAGCCGGTACGGGCGGCCCCTATATCGAGAGCCGTAATGAAGCCATCGCCAAGCTCGCCAATCTGAATGCGACGCCTGAAGCCGAAGTTCCGGCAGATGTCGAGGCACTCGATACCGACGGCCTCAACAGCTATGTGCTGAACTCGATCAAAACGGACGGCATGACGGTTGAGACTGAGGTCGAGGCAGAAGCCGACGCTGATGGCGAGTGGTAATATTCCCCGCCCGACAGAGTAGAGTACTGAGAGCCCCGCTGGCGAAAGCTGGCGGGGCTTTTCTCATGACTCCAGTTCCACATCCCAGTAGAGGTAATCCATCCAGGTCTCGTGCAGGAAGTTTGGCGGGAAGCGCCGACCGATTTCCTGCAGCTGGTAATTGGACGGCCGCAGTGGCTTGCGGTTGGGGATCATGCCCGCCTCAGCAGGCATCTTGCCGCCCTTCTTGAGATTACACGGCGAGCAGGCGGTCGCGATGTTCGACCAGCTTGTCCGCCCGCCCTTGGAGCGCGGGATCACATGGTCGAATGTCAACTCCTCGTCGGAGCCGCAATAGACGCACTGGAAGCCGTCGCGCAGGAAGACGTTGAAGCGGGTAAAGGCCGGTGAGCGATCCTGGCGCACGAATTCGCGCAGCGCGATCACTGAAGGCAGGCGCATCTCGAAGCTCGGGCTGCGCACGATCTGGTCATATTCGGCGATGATATCGACCCGGTCGAGAAAGACGGCCTTGACGACATCCTGCCATGGCCAGAGCGATAGCGGGTAATAGGAAAGTGGGCGGTAATCCGCGTTCAATACGAGAGCTGGTCGCCCTTGCGGGGGCTTCGTCAGGACTTCAGGCATCAAGCTGCCCTCCGATTGTCCTGCTCGATCTTCTGAGTGCTTCGCTAGTGAACACGCACCTCCATCGATTTCGCGGGCATCATTACTGATTCCCTGCAAAGAGTTTATGACAGTTTCGGCGCTTGGCTAGAGGCAGGCGCATATTGTGGCTGGATATGTTGCTATCATGGCGCATGACAGCCCCACCCCGACCTTCCCGTCGGGGTGGGGCTCATCTGCCGCCATCGGCTGCATAGGCCTTTGCCCGCTCAGCATTGATCCAGTTCCAGAGAAGATGCGCCGCGACGCCGCGATAGGGCCGCCATGATTGGGCGAGCTGGTCGAAAGCCCTGGTCTCATGGCGGGCTTCGGCCTCGCTGAGCATGCGGTAGGATTCCATCAGGCCGACATCGCCCGATGGCCAGGCATCGAGCCGGCCGCAATAGAGAAGGAAGAGATCGGCGGTCCACGGGCCGATCCCCTTGACGGCAATCAGCTCCTTGCGGGCAGCGTCCATATCGGCGGCATGGACGCGGGCAAGGTCCAGTGCGCCCGTCTCCACAGCCTCCGCAATCGAGCGCAGGTGCCGGATCTTGGGCCGCGACAGGCCGCAGCCGCGCAGCGTCTCCTCGCTCGCGCCGAGAATGCCAGCGGTGCAGACCTCGCCGAGCGCCTCTTCGACGCGGCCCCAGATGGTCGCGGCGGCTTTCGTCGTGATCTGCTGGAAGGCGATCATGCGGGCAATGACGGCATAGTCCGGCGCGCCATAACGCCAGTCGGGCACACCGACGCTGCGATGCGCGCGGGCGAAGACTGGATCGCAGCCGGCGAGGTGTTCACAGGCCTCAAGAAGGGCTTCTGGGGTCGGGCGGGTCATGGTTGCTGTCCGGTCTGGTGTCGCCGCGTGAGACTAGCGCCAGCGCGGGGCGGCCGCCACCCGCCTCTCGCGACTTGCCGCAACGTCGACATTGAAGAAATCTGCCGCGAAGTTATCCTGTGCAGAGATAATAAGGGAGGAATGACATGGCAGACGGTCACGCAGGTGGAAAACGCGCCCAGTTCCGCGAGATGCTGGAAGGCACCAAGGAAGACTGGGAAATCATCGCTGAGCATTCCAAGGTGTTCAACAAGGGTCTCGCCAAGCGCGTACTCGATCACCTGCGCCTGCTCGACGGTGACTTTGGCGGCTTTCCGATCGACCGGTTGCAGCATTCCCTCCAGACAGCCACGCGCGCCCACCGCGATGGCCGCGACGAGGAATATGTCGTCTGCGCGCTGCTGCACGATATTGGCGATACGCTGGGCAGCATGAACCACCCCGATGTGGCTGCCGCGATCCTGAAGCCCTTCGTGTCAGAGGCAAATCTCTGGATGGTGGCCAATCATGGCGCGTTCCAGGGCTATTACTTTTTCGAACATCTCGGCCTCGACAAGAATATGCGCGACCAGTTCAAGGACAGCCCGCACTATCAGCGCTGCGCCGAGTTCTGTCACAAATACGACCAGGCCGCGTTCGACCCCGATTATGAGAGCGAGCCGCTGGAATTCTTCGAGCCGATGGTCGAGCGCGTGTTCTCCAGGCCGAAGAATTCGATGTATCTGAAAAAGCAGGCTGCCGAGGCTTAGGCCTGGCGGGTCCGACGAACGGCCTCATGGTTCGACTTCGCTCACCATGTCGGCCTGATGCGACGCCAGAAATAGCCCGACATGGTGAGCGAAGTCGAACCACTGGCGGGCGGAAAGCGCAAACATCTGGAGCCAGCGTCCTCGGTGGCGGTTACAGATCGTCCCGGGTGCGGTGCTGTGCGGCGAGGCCTTCTTCCAAAAGGCGGTCGGAGGCGGCTTCAAGTTCTGACTGGAGCCTTGGCATCATCTCCTTGCGGTGCAGCCCGGCCGGCAAGGGAGGCAGGGCCTCATACACCACGAGCCCCGGTCGGCGCGTGATGCCGCGCGGTTTCCAGCAGAGGCCGGAATTGGTGGCGAGGGGCAGGACAGGCACGTCCAGCGCATTGTAGAGCGCGGTAAGGCCGGCAGGCTTGTAATCAGGCGGTGCGCCGGCAGGCTGACGCGTGCCTTCCGGATAGATCACGACCTGGCGACCCCTGGCGACGCGGTCATTGGCATCGCCCAGCATTTTCTTCAGCGTCCTTGCTGTGCCGGCCCGGTCGATCGGGATCATCCTTGCCTTGAGGGCGTACCAGCCGAGCGCCGGATACCAGAGCAGTTCCCGCTTCATGATGATGGCCGGGTCCCTGACCATCAGGAACGGGATGAAGACATCCAGCATCGCCTGGTGCTTGCCGGCGACGAGGAAAGGGCCGTCCGGGATGTTTTCCTGTCCGCGCAGTTCGACCCGCACGCCGCAGAACAGGCGAAGGCCGAACCGCACCGCCTGTGCATAGATGCGAATGGCACCCATGGCGAAACGTCGCGGCATGAGCAGCGTCGGAAGGGCCGTAATGGCGACGGCGGCCATCGCGCCATACAACCAGGCGGCAAAGAGGATGGAGCGAAGCGTGTTCATAGCGTTGCCCGCAGGGAATGGGTCACGGTGCCGCGTGCAGCCCAGCGGGCGGCAAGGCCTGCGGCCACCGGTGTAATGGCGAGAATGAGAAGGTCCCAGAAATCGAGCGACAGCTGCGGCAGGAGCTGGCTCTGCGACCCGGCACTGCGGGCCGAGAAAACGATCATGGCGGTCACGGCGAGGGCCGAGACCGAGCCGGCGGCCCCGGCCTTGAGGCCGAGTATCCAGAAGCGCCGCTCGAACAGATGGGCGATAAAACTGTCCTCGGCGCCGGCAAGGTGCAGGACGTCCACAATGTCCTTGCGGGCGAGCAGGGCGGCGTGGGTGGCAAAGGCGATGACGGCGATGGCGGTTGCGGTGAGCAGCACGACCACGCCAATCGCCGCGACCCTCAATGTGCCGAGCGCACGGCGAGCCTCTGCGGCATAGGTGGCGTGCGCTTCGGTGACGGCGTTGAAGCCGGCCGCCTTGAGCGCGGAAGAAACCGTTTCTGCATCGGCCGGCGCACTTGCCATGGTCTCCACGGCGATCAGCAGCGGGAGGGGGACGCCTTCGGGGATGCCGCCCGGCCCGAAGCTCGGTGCGAGCAGGGCTTCCATCTCTGCCTGGGAGAGCACGCTGGCCGATTCGACGCCATACAGGCCGCGAACGATGGCGGCGGCCTCGTCCGCGCCCCTGCGATCTGTATCCATCAGGCGGACGGTCATCTGCCCTTCGACCTGCGCCGACCAGGCCTTTGCGGCGGTATAGGTGCCGCGCGCCGTCAGGGCCGCGAGAACAGCCAGAAAGCAGAGCGCGGCGACCACAAAGAACAGGGCCGCTTCCCGGGCATCGCTTTCCGGCAGGAGTGGCGTTGGTTTACTCATCAGGCGCCCTGAAATTCCACGTCTTCGACCAGGATGCCATGCTGGAGACGCAGCACCGGTGATTCGAACTCACGGATGATATGCATGTCGTGTGTCGCGATGATGATAGTGGTGTCGAGGCGTCGGTTCAGCTCCTGGAAAAGGCGGAAAATCCGCCGCGCCATGTCCGGGTCGACATTGCCCGTCGGCTCGTCGGCGATGAGCAGGTCCGGCTTGTTGATGAGGGCGCGGGCGATGGCAACGCGTTGCTGTTCGCCGCCTGAAAGCTGTGGCGGGCGGGCATTCAGGCGTTCGCCAAGGCCGACCCAGCGCAGCAGGTCCACCACTTCGGTGCGATAGGCGGCCTCCTTCTGACCGGCGACACGCAGGGGCAGGGCGACATTCTCGAAGGCCGTCAAGTGTTCCAGCAGGCGGAAATCCTGGAAAACCACGCCGATACGCCGGCGGATGGCAGAAAGCTGCTTGCGCTTCAGCATGCCTGTGCGCTGTCCGAACAGGCGAATGTCGCCGGCGGTCGGGGCGAGGGCAAGGTAGAGCAGTTTGAGCAGCGAGGACTTGCCGGCGCCCGATGCGCCGGTGAGAAAAGTGAAACTTCCCGGCTTCAGTCTGATATTGATATCTGACAGGACGTCGTCAGCTGTGTCATAACGGAGGCTCACGCCATTCAGTTCGACGGCAGGGTCGTCAGAGAAGTCTGGCCTGAAACGGTTCATTAACGACCTTTCAATCCTGTAAGCGTCTAATCGACTATTCCAGCGAATTGCCCGAATGTCCAAGCCATGATCCTCACCTGTCCTGATTGCGATACCCAGTATTTCGCCGACGACACAACGATTGGTGAATCCGGCCGCACTGTGAAGTGCGCGGCCTGCGATCATTCATGGTTTGTTGGTCCTGAAGGCGAGGTTAAGAACGAGAAAGGCCCGATTGCCGGCGCGCATGAGGCCTATCGCGAAAAAGTCCGCGCACGCCGGGCCCGCGCCAGCCGGTCTGTTGCCATGATGTCGTGGCTGGTTGTCGGCTGCGTGTTCGGTGCAGCCATTGCAGGCAGCGTGGTCTTCCGCGACCGTGTGGTCGATGCCTGGCCACAGTCGGCATCGACCTTCAAGGCGATCGGACTTGAAGTGAACCGGTTCGGCCTCGAATTCGAGGAGACCCAGGCTGAGCGCTATTTTGATGGCACGACGCCGATACTGGAAATTACCGGGGATGTGAAAAATGCCTCGCGGCGCGAACGCGATGCGCCGAATGTGCGGGTCATCCTGCTCGATGAGAGCGGGGCAATGATCGGCGAATCCTATGCGCCGGTGACGCCGTCGCGCATCCCGCCTGGTGCGCTCGGCTCCTTCACCACGCGCGTGGAAAACCCGCCTTTTGAAGCGTTTGAACTGGAATTGCAGTTCGCAGAAGCTCCGGACCCGGCGACCGAAACGCAGGCGGTGGCCGATGTCCGCCTCGCCGAAGGCGGGGATGACGAGTGAGCGGGGACCTTCCAAAGATTGACGTCGTCCTCAGCGAAGAAGACCTGATGGCGAAAATCGAGGCGCTAGCCGATGTGCTGGCGCCGCGTCTTGCCGGAGACTGGTCGGCGATCAATATCCTTGTCGGGGCGACCCCCTTTACCAGCGACCTGATGAAGGCGCTCGCCCGGCGCGGCATTCACCCAGTGCTCGATGCGCTGTGGCTGGAGAGCTATCGCGATGAGCGCGAAAGCTCCGGCCGTGTGCTCGTTCGCGCTGATATTGTGCGGTCCGTGCGGGGCCGCGGCGTGCTGATCATCGATGATGTGTTCGATACGGGCCGCACGCTGGCCTTTGCCCGCTCGCACCTGATGACGAAGGGCGCGCGCGAGGTGATCACGGTCGCGCTGGCGCGCAAGCCGTGGGCGCCGAAGGGTGAGGGCGATGTCGATTACCACGCTTTCGATGCGCCGGGGCGGTTTCTCGTCGGCTATGGCATGGACGATGCGGGCAAATATCGCGGCCTGCCTTATATCGGCGCGCTGGATTAGTCCTCAGTCGCCCAGTGTGCGAAGCGTTTTGCGACTTCTGAATAGACGGGCCGCTTGAAGGGCACGATCAGGCCGGGAATTTCCGAAAGTCGCGCCCAGCGCCAGGCGTCGAATTCAGGGGTGTGCTTGTCGAGACGGATGTCGCTGTCGGACCCCTTGAAACGCAGCGCGAACCATTTCTGGCGCTGGCCAATATAGGGGCCGGGCAGGCGGCGTTTTACCTCTGCGGGAAATTCATAGTTCAGCCAGTCGGTCGTTTCTTCGAGGATCTCGACCAGCTTTCCGGAGACACCGATCTCTTCCTCAAGCTCGCGCAGGGCTGCATCGGCGGCAGCTTCACCTTCATCGATACCGCCCTGGGGCAGCTGCCACTGGAACGCGCCGCGCCCATTTATCCGTCGGCCAACGAAGACGTATCCTGCGTCCGAGAAAAGGGCGAGGCCGACATTGGGGCGATAGAGTTTTGGGTCCAGCGTCTTGGTGTTCACCCAGCTGTACTTAAGGCTTTCTTGGCGTCTTGCCCAGTCGCAGCTGTATCTAGCGTGGCGGCTTCGCCTGCAACCTCGGGTGATGCAGGCTTTGCGCTGGCGCGTGTCACCGCAGAGGCGGGGGCAAGCACGATGCCTTTCTCGCCGAGCTGGTCGGTCCAGGCTTTCAGGATGTCGATCGTGATCGGATAGGCAAAGCCGGACCCGAGCGAGGAGCCGTTCTCCAGGGCGAGGACTTCCAGTTCGAGGAGCTTGTTTTCGATTTCGCTGCCATCGGGGCGTGCATCGATGGGCATATTGGCCTGACGATAGCGCAGGCCGGTGGATTTCGCCGCATCGCCGAACGTCGACCGGTTGAGGCTGCCATCTTCAACAAAGGCAACACCGCGATCTGCCAGGGCGGCGGCAATCTGCGCCGTGGCGACTTCATCAGTCGCGAACTTGCTGCCCTGATAATTGGTGATACCGAAATAGCCGGTTGCGCGTGACATGAGATAGTCGAGGCGGCCGGTCAGGTCATCTTCGTCAAGGCCGACGGCGAGGGCCTGCGCGTTCGGGCGCTCGCGGCCATATTCATAGGGCTCCATCGGCACTTCGAGCAGGACTTCATGGCCAGCGGCGCGGGCCTGATTGATCCAGCCCTGAAGGTTGCGGGCGCTCGGCGCGAAGGACAGGGTCACTTCCGGCGGCAGTTCTTCGATTGCGGACTTGGTGTGCGTGTAATTGATGCCGAGGCCGCCGAGCACGATGGATACGGTCGGGCGGTTCTCAGGATTGGCAAAGGGACGGGCATAGGCGCCGGCTGGCGTGCGGCCGTCCTCTGCAATTTTCGGCAGGTAGCCGAGCGAGGTGCGCTCGGTAACGTCATTGATCGGTGCGCGGGGCAGGGCGGCGACTTCGCGCGTCTCCTGCCAGGACTGGCCAGAGGCCACGGAAACGCCATTGATGCGGACACTGTCGTTCATCGAAGCGCGGACAAGCACAGCGCCGTCATTATAGTCGACGCCGAGGCTCGGTTCATCGTCGGCGCTCTCATAGATCTTGCTGAGGTCGCTCCCGGCGGACGTCGGAGTGCCGGTCGCACTGACGGCGGCGTCGTTGGATGCGAAGCGGGTCTTGAGCTGTGGCCGCTCGACGTCCGTCGGTTCGAACAGTGCGATCTGGAGGGCCGGGCTTGCGGCGCTCGGCTCGCCGGTGAAGTGGATGGCAGCTGCGGCAATGGCGGCAACGCTGGAGAATGCAGCGAAGCTGAGTGTCGTATGTACAATGCCGCTCCGCAGGGGCGAAGGCTCCCTGACTACACGATCACCCATGAAAAATGCCTCTTCCTCAATCAACGAAATCTGATCCCGAACGGACAGATTGCAGGTGATTGGTTAAGAAGTCGCAAATACTTGTTAACCGGCGTTAGACTTTTGTGTGCTGGTCATCTGGCCGCCGCGAAGCGTTTCGATGGCGCGGTCGAGCTGATAATCCTCGCCATCATAATCCTCAGGCGGCTGGTCATCCGGCAGGTGTGGGATGCGGCGCTCGGCCCCGTCTTCATTGGTGAGGGCGTTTGGCAGGTCCGCTTCGGAATAGCGGCGAATCCGGGCGAGTTCTTCCTCGGTGACGCGGGCCTGCGCGACTTCAAGGTCCGGCTCGATGCCGGTGGCCTGGATGGAGCGGCCCGATGGCGTGTAATAGCGCGACGTGGTGAGACGGATCGCGCCGCGGTCCGCGCCGAGCGGGATCACGGTCTGGACGGAGCCCTTGCCGAAGCTGGTCGTGCCGAGAACTGTGGCGCGACCACGGTCCTGCAGGGCACCTGCGACGATTTCAGAGGCAGAGGCCGAACCATTATTGATCAGGACGACGATTGGCACATTGCGGAAAACCTCGCCATTGCGGGCATTATAGCGGGCGATATCACCCGGTCGCCGACCAATGGTGGACACGACTTCACCGCCTGAGAGGAATTTGTCGCTGACGGAAATTGCCTGGTCGAGCAGGCCGCCGCCATTGTTGCGAAGGTCAAGGACGAGGCCGGCTGGCCGCCCGCCAATTTCGCGCGAGACACCGGAAATCGCATCTTCGAGCAGCTCGGTTGTGCGCTCATTGAAGGTCGAGATGCGGAAATAGGCGATGTCGTCCTCAAGGACTTTCCAGGTCACCGATTTCGGGCGGATGACTTCGCGCTCCAGCGTGACGTCGAAGGCGTCTTCACCTTCGCGCAGCACGGTGACGATGATTTCCGTGCCGGGGGCGCCGCGCATGTCGCGCACAGCGTCGTCAATGTTTAGGCCGACAATCGGTTGTCCGTTGATGGCGGTAAGCAGGTCCCCGCTTTCAAGGCCAGCCCGGCTGGCAGGGGTATCGTCCATCGGCGTGACGACCTTTACAAAGCCGTCTTCCATTGTGACCTCGATGCCGAGGCCGCCATATTCACCGGAGGTCTGTACCTGCATGGCTTCGAAATCGTCCGGTGCCAGATAGGATGAATGCGGATCGAGTGAGCCGAGCATGCCATTAATGGCCGCTTTCATGGCTTCAGTTTCGTCGATCTCAGTCACATAGTCGGCGCGGGCGCGGGCCAGGATTTCGGCAAAAAGATCAAGCTGGCGATAGGTCTCCGCGCGGCTGTCCAGGGGCTTCGTCTCAGGCCAGGCGAAAGACGAAACACCTACTGCAAGACCCCCAAGAACCACTCCGATGGCTGCACCTGTGAGCATTGCACGCATATTCGTCTTCTCCCTGTCGCGGCTTTTACCCGCTCTTCATCCAGCGCGCTGGATTCATTGGTGTGCCCGCCTGCCGTACCTCAAGATAGAGTTCCGGAGCCGGAATTTCACGGTCTGGCATGCGACCCACCGGTTCGCCTGTCTTTACCGTCTGGCCGGGGGACGCGTAAATGCGGCCCATTCCGCTCAAGAGAATATGGTAGCCATCACTTGTCGAAATGATCAAGAGCTGACCATAGCTGCGGAACATCCCGGCATATTCAATTGTACCATCTACAGGGGCAACCACGTCAGAATTGCGGCGCGGCTGTATGTAGATGCCCTTGGAAGATTCTCCTCCCGGCAGCTTGTCTCCCCAGCTGCGCGATACAAGGCCATTTGTCGGCCTGAGGAGCCCACCAAGCGCTTCTGCGCCGAGGGGCTTCAGATTGGCGTTCGCGACGGCCGCCGGGCGCGGGGCTGTTACCGGCGCATCGGTACGAATGCCGCCGGACGTGTTGGCGGCAAGCTGTATGCGGGCGCCGGGCTTGATGCCGGGGGCGTGGGGCGCTGTGGATTCGAGGGCGGCAAGAAGCTGCTGCAGCGTGCGTGCTTCGGAGCCGATCTTCTCGACGCGTCGGCGGAGCGCTGCCGCCTCGGTGCTGACACTCTCGAACTGGGCGCGCTTGGTGGCGACGAGCTGCTCGATCTCCATCTTCTTGACGGCAAGTCGCGCTTCGGTCGTCTCGAGCCGGGCATTCTCGCGCCGGATCTGGGCTTCGAGGGACTTCAGTTCCGTGATCTCGTTGGCAAGCTGGTCGGTGCGGGTGTTGAGCGCCGGGGCAGCTGCGCTCATCAGGATGGCGGCGCGGATCGCCTGATTAGCTTCATGCGGCGCGGCGACCAGGGCAGGGGGCCGGTTGCGACCGGAAATGGCAAGGCTGGCCATCACGTCTTCGAGGTTCTCATGGCTTTCGACCAGTTCGGCGCGGGCCGAGCGCAGGCGGGTTGAGAGGTCGATCAGCTTCAGTTCGGAGGCGGCGGCCTGTTCCTCGCGCCGCCGGCTTTCCATGGCCGCAGCGATGAGGTTGGCTTCGAGATTGGTAACGTCCCGGACGGCGGAGGTCTCAGCCTTCTCCAGTGCTTCGAGCTGGCGCAGCGCTGCGTCGCGTTCGGCCTCAAGCGCTCTCAATTCCTCTCGCGTGAACTCACTCGGCGTTGCTGCGATGAGCAATCCGGCAAGCGCAATGAGAGCGAGGCGCAGCTTGAATGACATGCCCCCATCCCTGCCACACGGGTGATGACTACAGGATTAACTGGAATGCAGGATTGAGCGATTTGGGCGCAGAATCAATTTCCGAGCCCGTCGAACAGAGTGTCGATCTCTTCGAGCCAGGTCATGAGCTGCGGCAGGGCGACGTCACAGCTTTTCGGAAGTTTCCGCACCAGCCTCTGGTCAAGCCAGTTCTGGAAGGCGAAGGCAAATTCCAGCTCGCGGGCGAACACACCGCGCATGACACCGCGGTCTTCAAGGCCAAGCACCTGCAGGGCGTAAACGTCCTGGTCCGAGAGCTCGCAGGCTTCGGGAACATCGCCGCGCGTATAAGGCGCGTCCCAGCCCATCATGAAGAAAGTGACGGGCGAGAGCGCGCCCGCGCCGACCGAGATAAAATCGGCCGGACTATAGGCACGGGCCCCATCGGCCTGCGCCTCGAGCGTTGCGCTGTCGCGGTAGACACCAGAGACGGGCAGCGGGATCGATTTGTCGACGGCGATAACGGCGGACAGGGAAAACCTGCCCTCGGCACCGGTGATCGCGGTTTCATCGGTACGCTCTGCGCTGATCGTCGCGCCTTCCACCGGCGAACCGGTCGAGACATCGATGGCCGTGCCCTCGACAGCGGGGAAATATGTCTTGTCACGGCTCTGGCAGGCAGCGGGCAGCAGCAGGCAGGCGCCAATGAGGGCGGCGGCCAGGAAGCGGATCATGCGACCCCCGCTTTCAGGAAGTCATGCATGTGCACCACGCCGACAGGTGTGCTGCCATCAGTAATGATCAGCTGGGTAATGCGCCTGTCATTCATCAGGGCGAGCGCCGACGAGGCCAGCATTGAGGCTTCGATGGTGATCGGGTCGCGGGTCATGCCCTCATCGATGACCATGGCCATCCGGCCCTTGGCAACAAGACGGCGGATGTCGCCATCGGTGACCATGCCGATAAGGTCGCCGCCCGGCTCAATGACGGCGAGGCAGCCAAGGCCTTTGGCGGCCATGATTTCGAGCGCTTCCGACATCATCGTGCCTGTTGCCACGACGGGGAGTTCGTCACCCGAATGCATGAGGTCGCCAGCGGTCCGCAGCATGGCCCCCAGCTTGCCGCCGGGATGGTAGAGCTTGAAGTCATTGCCGGTGAAGCCGCGTTGTTCGAGCACCGCCACGGCGAGCGCATCGCCGAGCGCCATCATCAGCGTGGTCGATGTGGTCGGCGCGCGGGTCTCGTCGCAGGCTTCGGGGGCGTTGGGCACGGTGAGGCAGATATCTGAGGCGCGACCGAGCGCGCTGTCCGGCACGGCGGTCATCCCGATCAGGGGAATGGTGAAGCGGCGGGTATAGGTCAACAGGTCGTCGAGTTCCCTGGTCTCGCCCGAGCGCGACAGGGCGATGACGACGTCGCCCCTGGTGATCATGCCAAGATCGCCATGGCTGGCTTCGGTCGGGTGGACATAGAGGGACGGCGTGCCCGTAGATGCAAGAGTGGCGGCAATCTTGCGCGCCACATGGCCGGACTTGCCGACCCCTGCGAGGATGATGCGGCCCTGGCAGGCCACGGTCGCCTCGACGGATTTCAAAAAGGACTCGCCGAGCGTCTCCGACAGTTGTTGGAGGGCGTCAATCTCGGTCTGGATGACGCGCTGGCCGGAGGCAAGGATGGTATCGTGGCTCATGTGTCTGCTTGCTCTTTGTTACTCTACGGGCCGCGGAGGGGTGAGCGGCTCCAGTGTTACCCAGCGGATGAGAATGGCCCGCTGCCGTTCCGGCACAACAGGGACGATGGCGAGATAGTCATAGCCCGGCTCGCTGCCCTTGTTGCGTGGGGGCACGTCATATTCAAAGCTGACCTCCTGGAAGTCCTTGGTCATGACGAATTCCTTCCAGCCGGATGCCTGGGAATTGCCGAGGGCGTAGTTCATCTGCAGCGCTTCGGCGCCATAGCGGTCTGCGGCACGGGCAGAAACAGTGATGCGTACCTTGCGGCCGGCAAAAACCGTTTCAAGATCGGTGGCGAGGACGAAATGCGGGCTGCGCAGCGGGTCGCCATTCAGTTCTTCGATATCGGCTTCGACATAGAGAACGGTCTGGCCATCGAGTTGCTGTAGCTCGATGAGGGCCTGGGACCCGGCCACCATGCGATTGAGCTGGGTGCCGCTGATCTCGATGCGCTTATAGTCCGTATTGCCCCCGCTGACCGGGCCGGAGGGCAGCTGGTTCAGCCCCGGAAAGAGGGCAATGCCGACCATCAGGGCAGCGACCAGAATGGCGACGGTGAAGAAGATCCTGTCAGACATGGTCGCCCTTGATGCAAATATGCCCGGTCGTGGCAGTGGAAATCATGTTGGCGGCTTGATAGCAATGCCCGCAGGAAGAGGCGAGCCCTCAAACCCATTGGCCTGAAACCTGTTGGAGAGTCAGCCCGGTATGATTTCATCTGCCCTGAAACGGCGAGCGCGTGAAGCGCGGAGCTGGATGCTGGATGCGTGTTTCCCGCTCTGGGCCGAACATGGCCTGGCAGGGCACGGCCTCTATCACGAGGCGCTCGACCTGTCGCACAGGCCAGTCGAGGCCGACAGGATGCGGGTAAGGGTGCAGGCGCGCCAGACCTATGTGTTCTGCGAAGCGCTGCGTCTTGGCTGGGAGCGGGAGCGCGCCGAGCGGCTGATCAAGCTTGGCGTCAATGCGCTGAAGGGGCCGTCGCGTCGGGCCGATGGCCTGATTGGCAAGGTGCTGGCGAGCGACGGGTCCGGCATGGTGGATGCGGCGGCTGATCTCTATGACACTGCGTTTGCGCTCTACGCGCTGGCGAATGCGGCCGAGGCCGGCGAAGACCATGCGCTGGGCATTGCAAAGGAGGTCCTGGCGGCTGTCGACAGGGGGCTCGCGGATCCCGATTATGGCGGTTATGCCGAGAGCCTGCCGAAGGGCGCCCACCGGCTGCAGAACCCGCACATGCACCTGCTGGAGGCTTGCCACGCCCTGCACCGGGCCGACCCGCATGGCGGCCACCTGGCGCGCGCGAATGGCATCATCCAGCTGTTCACGACACGCATGCTGGACAAGGAGAGCGTGACGCTTGGCGAGTATTTCGCGCCGGACTGGTCGCCGGCAAGCGGTGAGCATCATGATGAAATCGAGCCCGGCCACCAGTTTGAATGGGTGTGGCTGTTGCAACGTCACGCGGCGCTGACCGGCGAGGAGCTGCACCCGGACATCCTGAAGCTCTATACATTTGCACTCGGCACGCTGGATGAGGAGGGCCGGGCGCTGACGACATCGCTGCGGGATGGCACGATTGTTGATGCCTCCCGCCGCACATGGATGCAGACCGAAGCGCTGAAGGCGCATCTTGCCATGCTGGAGCTTGGCACCGAGACCCCGTGCGATGCTGAGGCCGTGCGCAGTTTCGACATCCTGATGGATGAATACCTGACGCCGGAAGGCGGCTGGATTGACCGGTTCGATGCCGACGGCCAGGTCGCGACGGAGGTCATGCCGGCGTCCACGGGCTATCATGTGGTGCTGGCCTTTGCCGAGCTGATCCGGGTGACGGGCGTTTGAGAGGTCCGATCGCGTTCGGGCACGAGGCAATTGGCCGGCAGGTCTGGATCAGGACGTCTTCGTTCCGTACACCTCTCAGGGTCGAATAAGGGGGACTGTGTATGAAGTTCGGGCTTTCCGTTCCGTTCAGGACTTTGCTCAATGCCGAATCCGAACATCTGAGCGTGCACCGGCAGGAGGCGGCCAGGGAGCTGGAGCGGGCATTCAGCTCTGCGGCTGCGCGGGCAGAGGTGATGTCGGTGGAGGTGCTGGAGCCGTCGCTGGATGATACCAAGCGGGGGCTCAGAACGCTGGCGGATGATTCAATCCCCTGGTTCTGTCGCCCACTGGCCAAGGTGCACTTGTCGGATGTGTATTTTCGAGAGGTGATCACTCGCTTTGCAGACGCCCATGATGACCCGCTTTGGCGCCCGCTTATCGCATCGCTCGAACTCGGCGGGTACATTGAGTGCTTCGACAATACGCTCGCAGTCGCAAGCCTGACCGGCGCGCTGGACCTCTCAAGGGTCCCGTCTGGTGTGGATCCGAGTGTGTTCGAGTGCTTTCTTTCCGATCTTGCCGACGCGGCGGTTCGGGACTTCAGCAATACGATTCTTTCAGAGCCGCTCAGCGCGCTGTCGGGCCGAAAGGTTGGAGGCGCGCCGTTCACGAGACCTCAGAACGCCTACCTCATTTTCTCCGATCTCAACCATCACCCCTATCCCAGATGGAGCCAGGAGGACCACGCCATGTTCTGGGCGCACCGCATCTATGTCGTTGATGAAGAGATGCGGAACAGTCCGGCCGTCATGCAGCTGCTGAGGGCGGGCGACATCCTGACCCTGGGAAAGAATGTCAGGGACGGTTGCCATCTCCACGTCGGATCGAGCGTGGTCGGCGAGGCCGGCCTTCTCGAAGACTTCCTGCGGTCGTGTTCGGTCTCGCAATACTTCTACTGCCTGTTCGACATCCTCAATTCCAATCAGAACAGGATGTACCGGGAGATTGCCTCGCAGGATTCGATGAAGCAGATGAGGCGCTCCATCAAGAATTATCACAGGATGGAGAACTTCATCGAGTTCACGGGCAATGAGCTGTCGAATGCCGAGATATCCTTTCAGGGAAACCGGCGCGTTCTCTTCGACAGCCTGAATGAGGTGTTCGGAACACGGCAACTGATCGATGCTGTTAGAAGGCGCGATGAGCTGGTGCAGTCGAGGCTGGACCGCAAGTCGTTCCTGCTCCAGCGGTCCGACAGAAGGACGCTGCAATTCGTCATCTTCCTGCTCGGCGCAGCGCAGCTCTTGTCCCTGGTGGTGGACCTGTTCGACTTTGCGGGTGAGACGCGAAACTTTGAAATCGCTGGCGCTTACGATCTTTTTAGGTGGATGGATTTCAATATCGCCATGCATGTGGTGGCTATCCTCGTGCTAGCCGGAGCTCTGTATGCAACGATCAAGCGAGACTGAAACGCTCAGAACCTTCCTGCAGGCCTGCGCCGCGCGGGAGCTTCCGGCCGGTCTGAACGCGGCAGAGACACGCGTCGCTGCGGATTATTCTAAGGTCGAGCGTCTGCGCGAGGCCTCGCCCGGCTTGCGCATCTATGGCCTGACAACCCTGCCGGGACATCGCGACGACGAGGCACCGGACGATGATTATAGTGCCCGGTATCAGAACACGCTGATCGAGAGCCATTGTGTGCCGGTGAATAACTGGTTTTCAGGCGATGTCGGCGTGTGTGTGACACTGGCAAAGGCTTATGCGGTTGCGGCTGGCGCAAGCCTCGTCTCGCCAGACCTCTATGGACACATTCTGTCGGCAACGGCTGACAGGGGGTTTGCCCCGGCCATTGCCAGAAATGCGAGCTACTCTTCCGGTGATGTCATTCCCGCCGCGCACTGGGCGCGGGAGCTTCTTGGCCGGTCGCCCGGATATACGCTGAAGCCGGGTGAGGGGATGGCGTTGATCAATGGCGCCTTCGTTCATGTCGGGGTGACGGCCTGGGCGATGTCGCAGGCCAACCTGGCCTGGAAGCAGCTCCTCGCGAACACGAAGGCCTTTCTGGAGCGGGTGCCTGGAGGCGGACGGGATGAGTGGTCGCGGCGGCCCGAACAACGGTCGTTGAGCCGTGAAGCGCTTGGTTTCGTGTATGAAAACGCCAGACCGGCGGCTGGCGACATGCGTCAGCCGCCGGTATCGGTCCGCGCGATCGACCAGGTGATCGATGGGACGGCGATGGCGCTGTCAAACCTCGCAGTGGAGTTGGACCGTGCCCTGCTGCTTCCGAGCGGAAATCCGCAGCTTACCGAGACGGCCGCTGGTGAGCCGACCATCGTGCCAAGCGGTTCATTCGCCCTGCCTGGCCTTGCCATTGCGGCGGATGCGATGACCAGTTCGCTCCTGATGATCGCCTGGCACGTGACCAGACGGCTTGAATTCTTTCTCAGCGGCGATGTGGATGGGGTCGCTCAGGATGCAGCGACGCATGATAATCCGCTCGGTTTCATCCAGTGGCCAAAGCTCGCTGTTGCCAAACTCGAGAACATGAGAATGAGGTTTGCCGGCAAAGCCTTCCTGTCGGGCGGGGCGACATCATACGGCGTCGAGGATTTCTGGACGCAGGGCGTGTCGGTTTCAGATCAGCTTGCATGCGCCTGCGAGGCCCTGAGCGAGATTCTTGTGCTTGAACGCGCGGTGCTCGAAAGTCATGCCGACCCAGACAAAGCCGATATCGCCGAGGCCGTCCGTCAACTCGAAGACGCGTCCAATAACGTGCCAGCATCTCTGGCCTTTGAGTAGGTCGCACAGGCGCGTCGAAGCGCACGTTTCTTGCGTGCGCGCTTTGTGTCGCGCTTGGATTTGGCATAGCCATGCTCTAAGGGCGGCTGTTGTAGAACAAATTGCACGGGATGATCGATATGCCGACGCTTGCCTTGATCCGACACGGCCAGAGCCAGTGGAACCTCGAAAACCGCTTCACGGGTTGGTGGGACGCCGACCTCACCGAAAAGGGCGAAGCCGAAGCGAAACGGGCAGGCGAGCTTCTCAAGGCAGCCGGCTTTGAACCGCGTCAGGCCTTCTCTTCGGTGCAGACCCGCGCCATCCGCACGCTGTGGCTGTCGCTGACGGCGATGGGCCGCGTCTGGCTGCCGGTGGAGAAGCACTGGCGTCTCAATGAACGCCATTATGGCGGCCTCACCGGCCTCGACAAGAAACAGACTGCCGAGAAACATGGCGACGAGCAGGTTCATATCTGGCGCCGCTCCTATGATGTCCCGCCGCCGCCCATGGAGGCTGGCAGCGAGTTCGATCTGTCCAAGGACCCGCGCTATGACGGCGTCGATGTGCCCGCGACCGAAAGCCTTAAACTGACACTGGAGCGCGTGCTGCCCTTCTGGGAGAGCGATATTGCGCCGGTGCTGAAATCAGGCACGGATGTCGTGATCGCGGCCCATGGCAATTCGCTTCGCGCGCTGGTCAAACATCTGTTCAACGTGCCGGATGAGACGATTACCGGTGTAGAGATCCCGACCGGCAATCCGCTGCTGATCGAGCTCGATGCCTCGCTGAAGCCAACCGGGGCGCGCTATCTCGATGAGGCGCGTGCGACCGAATTGCCAACGCTGCCATAAGCGACGATGCCCGGTAAACGCTATATCCTTCGAGCGGCCGCACCCGACGCCATTGGTATCCTCGCCGATGTGGCGGGCTATCTGGCGCGCGGCGGACTGAATGTCGTCGAGAGCCAGGATTTCGGCGACCCGGATTCGGAACGCTTTTTCGTCTGGGTCGAGTTCGATTCGCCAGAAGGCTTTGACCGTGGGAGCTTCGAGGCGGGCTTTCGTGCGCTGGCGGAGAAGCGGGAGATGAGCTGGTCGCTGCGGCGCAAGGATGACGTGCCACGGGCGCTGATCATGGTGTCGAAGGGCGATCATTGCCTGAATGACCTTCTCTATCGTCATCGGCGCGGCCAGCTGGGCTGCGATGTCAGTGCGATTGTCTCAAACCATGAGGATGCGCGCTGGCTGGCCGAGCGTCATGAGCTGCCCTTCCACCATGTGCCGGTGACGCCGGATACCAAGCCGGACGCCGAAGCACGCCTGCTCGAGCTGATCGCGGAGACGGACAGCGATTTCGTCGTGCTCGCGCGCTATATGCAGGTGCTGTCAGACGGGCTTTGCCAAGAGCTTTCAGGCCGCTGTATCAATATCCACCATTCCTTCCTGCCAAGCTTCAAGGGCGCAAGGCCGTATCACCAGGCGCACAAGCGGGGCGTGAAGCTGATCGGGGCGTCGGCCCACTATGTGACGGCTGACCTCGATGAAGGCCCGATCATCGCGCAGGATGTCGCCCCTGTGGACCACCGCATGAGCCCGGCGCGCATGGCCCAGATTGGCCGCGATATCGAAGCAAGGGTGCTGTCGCGGGCTGTAACCGCGCATGCCGAAGGCCGTGTGTTCCTCAATGGCGTCAGAACGGTGGTGTTCGAATGAGTCTGGACCATGAAGCCTATATGCGCCGCGCAATCGGCCTGGCGAAGGTCCAGCATGGGCGCACGGGCAAGAACCCGTCCGTAGGCTGTGTGATTGTGGGTCTGGATGGCAAGGTGCTGAGCGAGGGCGCGACTGGTGATGGCGGTCGTCCGCATGCCGAGCAGCTCGCGCTGGGCGGGCTGAAGGGCAAGTCAGCGGCCGGCGCGATCGTCTATGTGACGCTGGAGCCCTGCCGCGAACGCTCAACCGGTGAGGATGCCTGTTCGAAGCGGCTCATCGATGCGGGTGTTGCGAAAGTCTTCGTGTCGGTGATGGACCTTCACCCGCAGGGTGCAGGCGGCAAGGGCGCGCTGGAGACGGCGGGTATTGCTGTCGAGACGGGACTTCTGGGAGACGAGGCAGCCGCGCTCTATCGGGACTTCTTTGCGTCGCTGGACTGAGACCAGTTTTCCGCAGATGCCTGCGAAGGCAGGCATCCATGGACCGCCTTCTCAACGATCAATTGCGGTTTGGATGTCGCTGCATGGACACCTGCCTTCGCAGGTGTCGGCGGTTGCGTTACTTCCGATCGTCCGCCCGCGGATCGTCCCATTCTGCGGCGATGCCGGGCTTGCCGCGGCGCACCAGCCAGAACATGCCGATCAGGTCTGCGATGCCGGCGCCGAGGCGGCCGAGAAAGCCGTATTTTGAACTGCCATGCCAGCGGCGGCGGTCGTTCACCAGTTCCTCGCGCACCTCCCATCCGGCGCGCTTGATGAGTGCGGGGAGAAATCGGTGCATGCTGGCAAAATAGGGCAGTTCACGAAACGCGTCCGTGCGCATCAGCTTCCAGCCACAGCCTGTGTCGGTTGCATCATCGCGCAGCATGAAGCGGCGGATGCCATTGGCGACGCGCGATTGCAGCCATTTGAAGCCACTGTCATTGCGGCTGTTGCGCTTGCCGGCGATGAGGCCGAGCTTTCCAGTGTTTCCCGGCGCGATGATGTCGGCCCAGAGGCGTTTCGTATCGGCTATGTCATTCTGGCCATCGCCGTCGATGAGCTGTGTCCAGCGTCCTGAAACGGCACGAAGGCCGGTCATCAGGGCGGCAGATTTTCCAGCGCGCTGGACATGGGTGCGGATGATGACGCGGTCCGGGTGCCGGGCCTGGGCCTCCGCGAGTTCGGCGCCTGTCGCATCGGCCGAGCAGTCATTCACGCAGACGATTTCATAGTCGAGATGGGCGAGCGCTTCGTGCACCTCGTCGAGCAGCGGGATGACGTTTCCTTCCTCATTGAAGAAAGGGATGAGGACCGAGAGATCGCGCTGGCCGGGTGGGCGCCCGTCTGGGGTCACTGGCCGGCCTCAACGCGCCGGGCGAGGGCTTCGATGCGTGCGGCGGCATCGGACAGCGCCGAAGCGGCCTTCTGCTGGCTGAGATCGGCGGGCGTGCTGCGGCGGGCGGCGTCGAGTTCGTCGAGCAGGGCAAGCGCGGCAACAAGAAGCAGGCGTGCTTCTCCAATATCGCCAACAGCATCAGCGATCTGGCGCACGCGCTTGTCGAGACGACGCGAGAGCTCGACGAGGCGGGCCTCCTGTCCGGGGGCGCAGGCAACGGCGTATTCGCGGCCGCGAATGGTGATGTCCGCCTTGGCCATCAGCTTGACCCTTCCCGGTTGAGGGCGGCGCGGACCTCATTGATGGCCGAGCCGAGCGCTTCGGAGGCTTCGTCGGCGAGCGCCTGCAATTGCCGCTCACGGGCGAGCGAGGCGTCAAGCTCATCGGCGAGGCGTGCGCGGTCGGCGACCATGGCGGCGAGCTCGCGTTTTACGACGCCCGGATCTCCCGCGCGCTCGAAAAGCGTGTCGAGCGCGCCTTCCAGGCGTGACAGCGCCCGGTCGAGACTTTCCGCAGCAGAATTCAATTTATCCATAGCTTTCCCGATAGCAGGATGCAGGCCAGTTCGCCAAGCAGGTTGACATTAAAGGCTGCAGGCGTCCAAAGCGTTGCAAAAAGCAGGGGTATCAGCATGGCGGTTGAACACAAGGACATGGCGAACGCCATCCGCGCTCTGTCGATGGATGCGGTCGAACAGGCAAAGTCGGGGCATGTTGGCCTGCCCCTCGGCATGGCGGATGTCGCCACCGTGCTGTGGACGCATTATCTCAAGCATGATCCGCGCGACCCGTTCTGGCCGGACCGGGACCGGTTCGTCCTGTCGGCGGGCCACGGCTCGATGCTGATCTATTCGCTGCTCCACCTCACCGGCTATGAAAGCGTGACGCGCGATGCGATCCGCAATTTCCGTCAGGTCGGCCAGAAGACGCCGGGCCATCCGGAGAATTTCGTGACGCCGGGTGTTGAAACGACAACCGGCCCGCTGGGGCAGGGCATTGCGACCGCCGTCGGCATGGCGGTGGCTGAGCGTCACCTGAATGCGCGCTTCGGCGATGACCTCGTCGATCACAAGACCTGGGTGATTGCAGGCGATGGCTGCCTGATGGAAGGGGTCAGCCAGGAAGCGATCACGCTGGCCGGACACCTCAAGCTCAACAAGCTGATCGTTCTGTTCGACGACAATTCCGTCACCATCGATGGCTCGACGGATCTTTCCGACGGTACTGACCAGCTGAAGCGCTTCGAGGCGGCTGGCTGGGCGACCAAGGCGATTGACGGTCACAATACCCGCGAGATCTATGGTGCGCTCGAATGGGCGCAGCGCCAGGACAGACCGGCCATGATCGCCTGCAAGACAATCATCGGCTATGGCGCGCCGACGATTGCCGGGACAGGCAAGGCGCATGGCGGCCCTTATGGCGCTGACGAGATCGCCGGCATCCGCAAGAATATCGGCTGGAGCCATGAGCCGTTTGTCGTGCCCGAAGACATCGAACATGCCTGGAAGCGCGAAGGCGCGCATGCCGCGCACCTCCACGATGAGTGGAAGGCCCGCCATGATGCGTCGAAGCTGAAAGACGAGTTCGACAAGGCGCTGGCCGGCGAGCTGGGGGACATCGCCGCTGTCGTGAAGGCGCACAAGAAAGCCGTCGTGGATGGCGGCGAGGACAAGGCGACACGCCAATGGTCTGGCGCTGTGCTTGAAGAACTGACTAAGGCCATTCCGGAAATGGTCGGTGGTTCGGCAGACCTTTCAGGCTCCAACAACACCAAGACCAAGGCGACCGAGCCGATGACGCCGGACAACTGGGCGGGCCGTTATGTACATTACGGCGTACGCGAGCATGGCATGGCGGCGGCAATGAACGGCATGGCGCTGCACAAGGGCATCATCCCTTATTCTGGCACCTTCCTTGTCTTCGCGGACTATTCGCGGGCCGCTATCCGGCTTGGCGCACTGATGGGCGAGCGGGTCATCCATGTGATGACGCATGATTCCATCGGCTTGGGTGAAGATGGCCCCACCCACCAGCCGGTCGAACATGTCGCCTCGCTGCGCGCGATGCCGAACATGCATGTCTTCCGCCCCGCGGACGGGGTCGAGACGGCGGAATGCTGGGAGCTGGCGCTGAAGAATGCCGATGGCCCGTCGACTATCGCCTTGACCCGTCAGAAGGTGAAGAGCGTTCGCAAGACGCATACGGATGAGAACCTGTCGGCAAAGGGCGCTTATGTGCTCTCACCGGCAAAGGCGGACGAGAAGCTTGTGCTGATCGCGACAGGCTCAGAGGTCGAGATTGCCGTGGCCGCTCAGGCCGAGCTTGAAAGCAAGGGCATTGGCGCACGCGTCGTCTCCATGCCCTGTATGGAGCTGTTTGAAGCGCAACCGGCGAGCTATCAGCGCGAGACGCTGGGCGGCGACCTGCCGAAGATTGCAGTTGAGGCCGCTGTGCGTTTTGGCTGGGACCGCTGGATCGGTTTCGATGGCGGCTTTGTCGGCATGGACAGTTTCGGTGCAAGCGCGCCGTACAAGGACCTCTACATGAAGTTCGGCATTACGTCCGAGGCGGTTGTCGTCCTGGCGGAGAAGCTGGCCTAAGCCACGCCCCGACCCTCCCTCCTTCGACAGGCTCAGGATAGAGGGGGGAGGGGCGTCGGTCTGAGACGCTTGTGAATACCGCCCTCTATGGTTCGACTTCGCTCACCATGTCGGGCTTTCCTTAACCTTCCAAAAGGCGACATGGTGAGCGAAGTCGAACCACGACGCCGCTGGCGCGCCACCCCCTCTCTTCTGGGGGGTAGGGGTGGGGTCAGGTGCCGGTATAGGTGGCGCGCGGCCTTATCAGCTTGCCGGAGGTAAGCTGTTCGATGGCATGGGCGATCCAGCCGGTGAGGCGACCGCTGGCGAAGAGCAGGAAGGGCGCATCGTCGGGCAGGTTCAGCTCCATGGTCAGCGCAGCCAGTGCCATGTCGATATTGGCGGCCTGTCCGGCTGCGTCTTCTGCGGCATCAATCGCGTCTTGCACCAGGCGTGAGGGGGACAGCCAGTCGATGAGGTGGGCCGCGCGCGGGTCACCGCCTGTATATAACGGGTGACCGACAGCTGGCACGCGCTCGCCCCGGGCTGCAAGAGCGCCCAGCGCCGTATTCGGGTAGGTTTCGGTGGCGTGGCGAAGATAGGCGAGCGCGCGGGCGCTGGCTTCGCCGTGCAGGGGGCCGGTCAGCGCTGCGCACCCGGCAAGCGCCGCTGCGGCGAGCGATGCGCCGGTCGAGGCGGCGATACGCGCGGCAAAGGTCGACGCATTCAGTTCATGGTCGGCGACAAGGACGAGGGCGCGGCGGACAAGGTCCTCGCCTTCAGCGTTCAGGCCCCAGAAGCGGGCAAGGCGCGTATGAAACGGGTTCGGGCCGCCCTGGCGCGTGATGGCGCGGGAGGCGTTGTCGAGCAATCGCGCGCCGTCATGGATGAGAGCGTCATGGCCGCGCCCGAAGCCGGGCGGATCGATGGCGGCCTGTGCGGCGAGGCTGGAGAGCAGGCGGGCCTTGCCGGTCGCGCCGGGAACGGCGGTCAGGATGGGCGGGATCTCAGGAAAGTCGTCGGCTTGCCAGAGGATGGCGGCGGTCTCTTCGAGCGTCGCGGTGCTGGCAAGTTCGATGGCGGAATTGCCGCGATAGATCAGGTCGCCGTCTCGTACCGTGGTGATTGCGGTTTCCATGACCGGGTCGCCCCATGAGATAGCGGCGCGGGCGATGGCATTGCGGTTGCGGCCCGTGCGGCGCCGCTTGAGGAAGGCGTCGATATCGGCGGCTGAATAGAGGCTGATGCGCGAATCGGTCTCGTCCGGGCGGGAGTGGATCACACCGCGGCTGACATAGGCATAGAGCGTCTGAGGCTTGACGCCGAGCCGCTCCAGTGCGGCATCGCGGGGAATCCACTTCATATATTGATTCTATTGATCAAGATTGACGTTCGTGAGTCGTTACCAGACATCTCCGGTGAAAAACAGGAGAAATTGCAATGGACTCTGGACTTGAAAACATTGTCGCTGCCGAAACGGTTCTTTCCGATGTGGACGGGAAGGCCGGCCGCCTCGTCATCCGGGGCTGGCCAGTCGAGAAACTGGCGGCCGAGCTTGGCTATGAAGAGACGCTGGCGCTGCTCTGGGACGGCTTTCTCGATTGTCCCGGCGATGCGGGCAGCGTCCGTCGGGCCCTTGGCGAAGCGCGCCGGGCGGCATTCAGCCATGTCGGCACATTCGGCCCGGCTGTCGGGGTAGTCTCCTATCTGCGCACCGGATGGAGCCTGCTTGCCGACGATGAGACGCTGGAGACGGCGTTGGCGCTGCCAGCTGCGGCGGCAGTGTTTACCGCTGCAGCAATCCGCGAATTGCAGGGGCTTGAACCTGTGGCACCGGATGCGTCGCTTGGTCAGGCGGAGGATTTCCTGCGCATGATGCGCGGTCGGCCCGCCCCCGCGCCGGACGTGAAGGCGTTTTCGGCCTATCTGGTGACGGTGTCCGATCATGGGCTGAACGCATCGACCTTTGCGTCGCGCGTGATCGCATCCACGCGGGCCGGCTTGACGTCGGCTGCGCTTGGCGGGCTATCAGCCCTGAAAGGTCCGCTGCATGGCGGCGCGCCGGGGCCGGTCCTCGACATGCTGGACGCTATTGGTGCGCCGGAGAATGCCGAAGAGTGGATCGAGGCGGCGCTGGCCCGCAAGGAGCGCCTTATGGGGTTTGGTCACCGGGTCTACCGCGTGCGCGACCCACGAGCCGACGCGCTGAAGGCGGCGGTTGCGCAGCTGCCCGGAACGGCGGGGCGCATCAACTTCGCCGAACATATCGAAAGCGCCGTCCTGAAGTCGCTCGCGGTGAAATATCCCGAGCGGTCGCTGGAGACGAATGTCGAATTCTATACGGCGGTCCTGCTCGAAGCGCTCGACATACCGCGTGAGGCCTTCACGGCGATCTTCGCGATGGGGCGTATTCTCGGTTGGATCGCGCATGCCTGCGAGCAGATCGAAGAAGGGCGGCTGGTGCGGCCCAAGTCCGTCTATACCGGCCCGGTACCGCAAATAGCTTGAGAGCCATTGCCGTGGCCTCCGAGCGTTCGAAAGCCCCATCCCGATCTTCTCCGCGCGCGGGGAGGGGCGATGGGAGCAATCGTGTCAAGCAATCGACCGCCAGTGGTTCGACTTCGCTCACCATGGCGGGCTATCTCCAAGGATGCATCAAGCCGACATGGTGAGCGAAGTCGAACCATAAGGCTGCGATGCTCACGGCTAACGGCATGCCCTTTCGGTGGGGCAGAAAGTATTGCGGAGAGCGCCAGACTGTTCTTATAAGCCCGACCACGGGCTTATGGGGAGGGGAAGGGCGATGAGTCTTGAGCTTGTTTACGTCGTGATCAATGCGCTGGTGGTGCCGGCCTGGTTGCTGCTGGTGCTGGGGCCGAAATGGCGGACGACCCAGCTTGTTGTGCATTCCGGTATCTATCCGCTCGTCTTTGGCGCCTTTTACACAATCTGCCTCATCGCCTCGATGTTTTTCGGCCAGTCGGCAGAGGGTGTTGGCATGGCCTCGATTGCCGGCGTGTCTGCCCTGTTCAGCCATCCGAATGGCGTGCTGATCGGCTGGAGCCACTATCTCGTTTTTGATCTTTTCGTCGGTGCCTGGATCGGGCGTGACGCGCAGCGGCGCGGCCTGCCGCATATGGCCGTTGCGCCATGCCTGATTGCCAGCTTCCTGTTCGGGCCGGTGGGGCTTCTCGCCTATATGCTGGTGCGGCTGGTCAAGGGCGAGGGTATCAGCCTGTTTGAAGCCCCGGCAGAAGGGGCGCGATAGACATGGTTTCCATCGGTACGCCGCTGTCGCCGTCGGCGACGCGCATCATGTTTCTGGGTTCAGGTGAGCTTGGCAAGGAAGTCGTGATCGAGCTGATGCGGCTCGGCGCGGAAGTCATCGCCGTTGACCGGTATGAGAATGCGCCGGGCATGCAGGTCGCCCATCGCAGCCATGTGATCGACATGACCGATGCTGCGGCGCTGCGAGCGCTGGTCGAGCAGGAAAAGCCGCATCTGATCGTGCCGGAGATCGAGGCGATTGCAACGGACGAACTGGCCAGGATTGAAGCGCAAGGGCTGGCGACCGTCATTCCGACGGCGCGGGCGACACAGCTCACCATGAACCGGGAAGGCATTCGCCGGCTCGCCGCGGAGGAACTCGGCCTGCCGACCAGTCCCTATGCGTTTGCGTCGACGGGACACGAACTGGCCGAGGCCGCCGAGAAGATCGGCTATCCCGTGTTTGTGAAGCCGGTGATGTCTTCGTCCGGCAAGGGCCAGTCGCATGTGAAGTCTGAAGCCCATATCGATCATGCCTGGATCTATGCGCTGGAGGCCGGCCGCAAGCGCGAGATGCGGGTGATTGTCGAAGGACAGGTGGATTTCGATTTCGAGATTACATTGCTGACCGTGCGCGCGGCGAACGGCACGGTATTCTGCGAACCGGTGGGTCATCGGCAGGAAAGCGGCGACTATGTCGAAAGCTGGCAACCCCAACCCATGAGCGAAAAAGCGCTGGCCACGGCGCGCGACATGGCACGGAAGGTGACTGATGCCCTGGGCGGCCTCGGCCTGTTCGGTGTGGAGCTGTTCGTGAAGGGCGATGAGGTCTGGTTTTCAGAGGTCAGCCCGCGCCCGCACGATACCGGGCTTGTTACGCTCGCGACGCAGAATCAGAGCGAGTTCGCGCTGCATGCGCGCGCCATTCTCGGCCTGCCCGTCGATGCAAGCCTGAGATCCCCCGGTGCGAGCGCTGTCATCTATGGCGGGATCGACGCTGCAGGTGTGGTGTTCGACGGGCTCGAGGATGCTCTGGCCGTGCCGGAAAGCGAGCTTCGCCTGTTTGGCAAGCCGGAGAGTTTCAAGAAGCGGCGCATGGGCGTTGCCGTGGCGCGTGGGGCCACAATTGAAGAGGCGCGCGAGCGGGCGCGAAAAGCGGCTGGCAAGGTGAGCGTGCGCAAGCGCTGACGCGGGCGTAGCGGTCAGGAATCGGGGCGACGAATGCGTCTTTAATGGTGAATCACCGCGACACTTCATGCCTATCGAGGGGTGAACGCTGGACCTCGGCGTCCAAGCCGTCTAGACCCGGCGCGAAACCTGCATATTCGCGGGCGCAAATCGCCATTTTGGAGGAATAAGCTATGGCTGTTCGTGTCGCCATTAACGGATTCGGCCGGATCGGCCGGAATGTTCTTCGGTCAATCCTGGAGAACGGACGCACTGACATTGAAGTTGTCGCAATCAACGATCTGGGCCCCGTTGAGACCAATGCGCACCTTCTGAAGTTCGACTCGGTTCACGGCACGCTGCCGATGGATGTTTCGGTGGAAGGCGACACGATCAAGGTTGGTGGCCAGTCCTTCAAGGTGACCGCGATCCGCGACCCGAAAGAGCTGCCGCATGCCGCGAACAATGTCGACATTGCGATGGAATGTACCGGCATCTTCACCGACAAGGAAAAGGCGTCGATGCACCTCACAGCCGGTGCCAAGCGCGTTCTCGTGTCTGCACCAGCCTCCGGCGCGGACAAGACCATCGTCTATGGCGTGAACCATGACACGCTGACCGGCGACGACATGGTTGTCTCCAATGCCTCGTGCACGACGAACTGCCTCTCGCCTGTCGCCAAGGTGCTGAACGACACGATCGGCATCGAAAAAGGCATGATGACGACGATCCACTCCTATACCGGTGACCAGCCAACGCTCGATACGATGCACAAGGATCTCTATCGCGGCCGCGCAGCAGCGACCTCGATGATCCCGACCTCGACCGGGGCGGCAAAGGCTGTCGGCCTCGTCCTTCCGGAACTGAATGGCAAGCTCGACGGCTTCGCGATCCGCGTGCCGACCCCGAACGTGTCTGTGGTCGATCTGAAATTCATCGCCAAGCGCGCAACCACGGTCGAAGAGATCAATGATGCGATCCGGGCTGCTGCGAACGGCCCGCTGAAAGGCGTGCTCGGCTATACGGACGTGAAGAACGTGTCGATCGACTTCAATCACAACCCGCACTCTTCGGTGTTCCACACCGACCAGACCAAGGTGATGGACGGCATGCTGTGTTCTGTCCTGTCCTGGTATGACAATGAGTGGGGCTTCTCGACCCGCATGAGCGACACGGCCATTGCGATGTCGAAATTCATCTAGGGAGCGGCGAACGGAGTAGCGCGCTCATGGAACCGCCCCTTCCCAAATCTTTCTGGGATGACCGGTTTTCCGGAGACGATTTCGCCTATGGTGACCGTGCCAGCCGTCTGCTGATGGCCTGGCGCGACGTCATCGAAGAGACTGGCGGGACAGCGCTTGTTCCGGCTTGTGGAGAAGGGCGAGACGCCGTCTTTCTTGCCCGGCTGGGCCTTGATGTGACGGCGGTCGACATGTCGGACCTCGGCCTCGCCAAGACTGAAGCCCTGGCCGAACGCCATGGCGTGAAGGTTCGTACCGTCGAGGCCAATCTGTTCGAATGGGACTGGCCGGAGGCCGGCTTCGACATTGTTGCGTCCATGTTCGCGCACATGCCGCCGCATGCCCGCCCGAAGCTGCATGCGCTCTATGCGCGTACGCTGAAGCCGGGCGGACTGCTGTTCATGGAAGGCTTTTCACCGGAACAAATCGCCTATCAGGAGCGATATCAGTCAGGCGGGCCTGCCGATGTAGAGATGCTCTATGCCGCTGGCATGATCCAGGCCGACTTCGACACGCTAGAGAGCCTCGCCTTCTGGACCGGAGTCGAGACGCTCAGCGAAGGAAAATATCATACCGGCCCGGCGGCATTGCTGCGGGCGGTATTCCGCAAGGATGGAGACTAGACAATGGCAGACTTCAACAGGCTCGAAGATGCAGACGGCCTCGCCGGCAAGACAGCGCTGGTGCGGGTTGATTTCAACGTACCGATGAATGATGCGGGTGAGGTGACCGACGATACGCGCCTGCGGGCTGCGCTCGATACGGTCCAGGCCCTCTCTGGCAAGGGTGCGAAAGTGGCGCTGCTCGCGCATTTTGGACGCCCAAAGGGTGAAGTGAAGCCGGAAATGAGTCTGCGACCTGTCGCGGATGCCTTTGCAACAGTGCTTGGCGCGCCGGTCGCCTTTGCTGAAGACTGCGTCGGCGAGACGGCGATGAATGCGATTCATTCGATCCAGGGCGGGGGCGTTGTCCTGCTGGAGAATACCCGCTTCAAGCCTGGCGAGGAAAAGAACAGTCCGGAGCTTGCCGACGAGATGGCAAAGCTCGGCGATGTCTATGTGAATGATGCCTTCTCAGCCGCCCACCGCGCGCACGTGTCGACCGAGGGGCTCGCGCGCCGCCTGCCGGCCTATGCGGGCAAGTCAATGGAGCGTGAACTTGATGCGCTGAATGCGGCGCTCGGGTCGCCGGAGCGTCCCGTGCTGGCCGTGGTCGGCGGGGCGAAAGTCTCGTCCAAGATCGACCTTCTGAAGAATCTTGTCTCGAAAGTGGACATGCTGGCGATTGGCGGGGGCATGGCGAACACCTTCCTCGCCGCGCGCGGTGTCAAAGTGGGCAAGTCACTCTGTGAGCATGACCTTGCCGATACGTGCCGCAAGATCGAGGAAAATGCGAAGGCGGCAGGTTGTGAGATCCTGCTGCCGGTTGACGTCGTCGTCGCAAAGGAATTTGCGGCCAATGCCGAGAACCGGACCTGCGCTGCCGCTGATGTCGCAGAGGACGAGATGATCCTTGATGCGGGCCCGCGGACGGTCGAAGGCCTCGAAGCGGCAATGGACCGGGCGAAGACGCTAGTGTGGAACGGCCCGCTTGGTGCGTTCGAGATTACGCCGTTCGATGCCGCGACCGTCGCTGCGGCGCGAGCAGCCGCGAGCCGCGCGAAAGCTGGCGACCTGATCGCAGTCGCCGGGGGCGGCGATACAGTTGCAGCACTCAACCATGCGGGCGCGGGCGAGGACTTTACCTTCGTCTCCACGGCTGGCGGTGCATTTCTTGAATGGATGGAGGGCAAGGCGCTACCGGGCGTTGAAGCCTTGAAACACTAGGGGAAGTAAATTCATGGCAAACACTGAAATGATGAAACAGGCGAGCGAGAAAGCCGGATTTATCGCGGCGCTCGACCAGTCGGGCGGATCAACGCCGAAGGCGCTGCGCCTGTATGGGGTGAATGAGGATGCCTATTCGAATGATGAGGAAATGTTCAGCCTGATCCATGAGATGCGGGCGCGGATCATCAAATCCCCGGCCTTCAATGGCGAGAAGGTGATGGGCGCGATCCTGTTCGAACGCACCATGGATGGCGATATCGATGGCACGCCGACGGCGACCTATCTCTGGAATGAATGCGGCGTCGTCCCATTCCTCAAGGTCGACAAGGGCCTCGCCGATGAAAAGGACGGTGTCCAGGTGATGAAACCGATGCCGGACCTCGATGCGCTGCTGGAAAAAGCCGTGTCGAAAGGCATTTTCGGCACCAAGATGCGCTCTGTCATCAATGCGGCGAACCCTGCGGGCATCTCTGCTGTCGTGCACCAGCAATTCGATGTCGGCCGCCAGATTCTCGGCCATGGCCTCGTTCCGATCATCGAACCGGAAGTCACCATCTCGATCTCTGACAAGGCGGAGGCCGAGGAGATCCTGCTGAAGGAAATCAAGACGCAACTCGACGCGCTCGGCGCTGACCAGAAAGTCATGCTAAAGCTGACGCTTCCGGAGAAGGCAAACCTCTACAAGCCGTTGATTGACCATCCGCGCGTGATGCGGGTCGTCGCGCTGTCCGGAGGCTATTCGCGCGAAGAGGCCAACAATCGCCTGTCGCAGAACACCGGCATGATTGCGAGTTTCTCCCGCGCGCTGACCGAAGGCCTGTCAGCCCAGCAGAGCGATGAGGCGTTCAATGCGACGCTCGCAAGCTCGATCGACAGCATTTACCAGGCCTCCAAGGCTGGCTGATTGCCGCTTCATCGCGTGACAAATATTTAAGTGAAAAGGCGGCCTTTCGGGGCCGCCTTTATCATGACGGGGCAGGGCAATTGCCGTAGGCTCTGGCCATGCTCGAAATGCGTCCCTGTTGCGAAACCTGCGGCAAAGACCTGCCGGCCGATGAGCCGGGCGCCGTTATCTGTTCCTTTGAATGCACCTTCTGCAAGGATTGTGGGCGCAATGTTCACAAGGGCACCTGCCCCAATTGCGGTGGCGGTTTCTATCCGCGCCCACTGCGCAAGGACAAGGCGCTGGCCAAGCATCCGGCCAGCAAGGAACGGATCATCAACCGGCCCGCCTGATGTTTATCGGACAGTTCCTGATGTATATCGGCATCATTGTCGCGGGAGGCGGCCTGCTGACTGTGTTCGCAGGTGACAGGCCGATCGTCGGAGGCATCTGCGCACTGGCCGGCATTGGCATGTTCGTCGTCGGGGTGCGCTCGGTGACTGAAAAATGACCCTGTCCTAGAGGTTCGGCAACAGTTCCAGCAGGTAGCCGTCCGGATCCTTTGCAAAGCCGACAATCGCGCCGCCGACTTCGGGGGCCGGCTCGGGATAGCGGATGATTTCGCCGCCAGCGGCTCTGATCCTGTCAGCCATGGCGGCAGGGTCGGATGAGCGCACGACGATCTTCATGCCGTTCGAGCCCAGTGTCCGCTCGCTGCCATCGGTCCATTCCATCAGCACGACAGCGCCGCCGCCGCCCGGAAAGCGCAGGACGATCTCATCCATGTAAGAAAGCTTGAACTCGGTGACATACTCCATGCCGAGCCCCTCGGTATAGAAGGTGTTCGAGGCCTGAAGGTCCGAAACACCAATACCGATGGCAGACAGGGATGCGGCACGCGGCGTCGTGCTCGCGGCCTCTGTTTCCGGGGCGGGCGCGGTTGTGCAGGCGGTCAGAGCGGCAAGGCCGAGCGCGGCGGCGAATATCTTCATTGTGTCCTCCAGGGCCGGGTCTCAGCAGCCCGGTTCAGGGGTCACACTGTCGCGATAGCGCACTATATGCAAGTGCAAACTGAACGCGGGTGGCGGCGAAGGCTTTTCTGGCGCGGCGGGCCGGTCTAGGAGAGCGCAATGACCGAGCCAAACCGCCAGCGCACGCGCCTCTATCTGATCACGCCGCCCGATGTGTCGGATGTGGCAGGCTTTGCGCGAGACCTTGAGAGCGCCCTGGACGGCGGCGATGTGGCCTGCCTGCAGGTGCGGATCAAGCCGGGCGATATCCTCGATGAGGCGACGACAAGGCGCGTGGCCGAGACCGTGCTGCCGATCTGCAGGTCGCGTGATGTGGCGTTGATCATTAATGACAGCGTCGATATATGCGAGGCGGTTGGCGCGGACGGCGTTCATCTCGGGCACTCTGACATGCGCGTGAAAGATGCGCGCAAACGGCTCGGCAAGGATCTGATCATTGGTGCGACGGCGAAGAATTCCCGCCATGTCGCGATGGAGGCCGGTGAGCAGGGCGCGGATTATGTCGCGTTCGGGGCATTCTTTCCGACAGAGACCAAGGTAGACACGGTGCCGGCAGAGCCGGAATTGCTGGAATGGTGGCAGGCGGTGATGGAAATTCCCTGCGTCGCGATTGGCGGGATCACGGCCGAGCGTGCGAAGGCGATTTCGCTGGCTGGTGCCGATTTTGTGGCGGTGAGCTCAGCGGTGTGGTCGCATCCGGGCGGAGCGAAGGCGGCAGTGGCGGCGTTCAATGCGGCGCTCGATGAGGCGGTCACTGAGTTTTAAGGCCCCACCGTGGGCCCTCCCCATCCTTCGGCAAGCTCAGGATGAGGGGGGAGGGAGCGATGCCTTCAGATGTTTGCACGCATCCGCCCGCCAGTGGTTCGACTTCGCTCACCATGTCGGGCTTCTTCTCACGTCTCATAGGCCGACATGGTGAGCGAAGTCGAACCATGAGGCCGCTCGCTTGAAGTTAGCAGCTTGGCGAAACGTTATTCCCCTCCCCTTTGGGGAGGATCGGCGTGGGGGGCTAGACCTTCGGCTTGTCCAGTCTCAGCACCGACAGCACGAATTCGGATGCGACGCGCAGCGCCAGCAGTTTCAGGATGACGATGAAGGGTGTCTTGATCACGCCCCACAGGGCTTCGTCCCAGTCATTGTCGAACCAGGTTATGTAGTGCCAGAGGCTGCGCAGCCCCCACCACAGGATGAGGAGAATGCCGACATAGAAGAGGAATTTGGTGAGAACCTCACCCATCGGCTTCTCGAAGCTGAGATAATTGGAAATGATGTTCATCCCGATCCTGTCAGTTCAGGCCCGCCCGCATCCGGCGCGGCCTATTTGGTCTCGTTCTCTTTCATCTGCCGCAGCGCAGCCAGATTATCGCTGATCCGGAAAATGACGAGGAACATCTCGCAGATCATGCGGACATAGATGATCGCCAGTGGCAGCAGGATAAGGCCGCCAAGGAACATTCCGAAATTGCCGGAGAACAGGCTCTGCAGAAGGAAGAATATCCCGCCGAGAATGACGAGTGCGAGAAGTATGTAGTACAAGAATTTCACGATCGTTCCCGTGATCATCTTGTCGAAGCTCAAAAAGCGACCCAGCAATCCATCCATATCAAATGCCCCCTTAGCTCTCGTGAACGGAAATACATGGGTAACGCAATTGGCCCATATTCCAAAGCCCTTCCTTATTGCCGCGATCCTGCCGGGACATCTTGACCGGCCCGGTGTAGGCGGCTACCCCGCGCGCCGGGCTCCAATCGGGAAATCAGGCATGGCCAAAATCAACGGAAACGAAATCAAGCCAGGAAATGTCATCGAGCATCAGGGCTCGATCTGGCGCGCTGTGAAGACCAACGCTGTAAAGCCTGGCAAGGGCGGTGCGTTCAACCAGGTCGAGCTGCGCAACCTCATCAATGGTTCCAAACTGAATGAGCGTTTCCGCTCTTCGGAAACCGTCGAGAAGGTCCGCCTTGAACAGCGCGACTATACCTATCTCTACGATGCGGGTGAGGCGCACGCCTTCATGAACCAGGAAAATTATGAGCAGATCGAGATCCAGAAGGATTTCATCGGCGACCAGGAAGCCTTCCTCCAGAGCGACATGACGGTCGTCATCGAATTCTACGAGGACAAGCCGATCGGTATTTCCCTGCCGGACCAGGTCATCCTGACGATTGAAGAAACCGAACCTGTCGTCAAAGGCCAGACGGCCGCCAACAGCTTCAAGCCGGCGACCTGCGAGAATGGCATTCGCGTCATGGTCCCGCCTTTTGTCGGCCAGGGTGAACGCATTGTCGTGCAGACCTCCGACACCACCTATCTTCGCCGCGCCGACTAGGAACTGACATGTCGAAACCCTCCCCCGTCGGAACCGTGATGATCAATGCCGCCCGGCTCGCCGGACGATCGCTGGCGCGCGACTTTGGCGAGGTGGAGAATTTGCAGATCTCCAAGAAGGGACCGGCGGATTTCGTTTCGAATGCCGATCACCGCGCAGAGGAGATCATCTTTGACAGCCTGTCCAAGGCACGGCCCGGCTATGGCTTCGTCATGGAAGAGCGCGGTATTGTCGAAGGAACCGACAAGTCCAACCGGTTCATTGTCGACCCGCTGGACGGGACGCTGAACTTCCTGCATGGCCAGCCGCACTATGCGGTGTCGATCGCGCTGGAGCGCGAAGGCAAGCTGCTGACCGGTGTGGTCTATGATGTCGCCAAGAACGAGATCTTCTGGGCCGAGACGGGCCGCGGCGCCTGGCTCGACCAACGCAAGCTCTTCGTAGCCAGTCGCAAGCGGCTCGAAGAAGGCGTCTTCGCGACCGGTACACCGTGGATTGGCAAGGGCGAGGCTTCGCACCGCCAGTTCGCGCAGGAGATCGCATCGCTGACGCCGGTGACAGCCGGCATTCGCCGGTATGGTTCGGCGGCGCTGGACCTGGCCTATGTCGCAGCGGGCCGATTTGACGGCTTCTGGGAACGAGGCCTCAAGGCCTGGGACATCGCAGCAGGTATCGTGCTGGTGCGCGAAGCGGGCGGTCTCGTGGACGAGATCGATGGCGGCGACGTACAGACGACGGGTAATATTATCGCTGCGAATGAAGCGCTGATGCCGAAATTGAAAGAGCGCCTGCGCAAGGCGAAGGCTTTCGGGGAATAAAATCGCCCCCCCGACCCTCCCTCCTTCGACAGGCTCAGGATAAACGGGGAGGGGCGGACACCGCAGCCGCCTGCACTCATCCGCCCGAGATGGTTCGACTTCGCTCACCATGTCGGGCTTATTTATACATTGCATCAGGTCGACATGGTGAGCGAAGTCGAACCATGAGACCACTGGCACAAGACGAGCATGTTGGCATGACGTCATCCCCCTCCCTCTTGGGGAGGGTCGGGGTGGGGCTCACTCCGCCGCGGCGGCAAACTGCATCTCGGCGAGGCGCGCATACAGCCCGCCCTTTGCCACGAGCGCATCGTGGCTGCCTTCTTCGACGATGCGGCCATCATCCATCACGACAATGCGGGTGGCGCGCCGGATGGTCGAGAGCCGGTGCGCGATGACCAAGGTGGAGCGGCCTTCGGCCGCGGTGGCGATGGCCTTCTGGACGAGGCCTTCGCTTTCACTGTCGAGCGCCGACGTTGCCTCATCGAGCAGCAGGATCGGCGCTTCGCGGACAAGGGCGCGCGCCAGCGCGACGCGCTGGCGCTGGCCGCCGGAGAGGCTGCGGCCCTTCTGGCCGATATTGGCGTCGAGGCCGCCTTTCTCCTCAAGGAAGCGCCACGCCTCGGCCATTGTGGCGGCCTTGATGAGCTGCTTGTCGCTGACCGCCCCCAGCGCACCGAAGGCGATGTTCTCGCGGGCCGTGCCGGTGAAGAGCGCCGATTCCTGAGGGGCATAGGCAAATTGCGCGCGCCAGAGCGCCGGGTCTGTGTCAGTGGCGGCGACATCATCGACGAGGATGCGGCCCGATTGCGGATCGAACAGGCGGAGTGCGAGCCGGAACACCGTCGATTTGCCAGCGCCCGAGGGGCCAACCAGCGCGACGAATTCGCCGGGCCGCACATCAAGGGAGAAGTCCTTCAGGGCGGGCGCATCGGCCTGACCATAGGAAAAGTTGACCCGATCGAAGACGAGATGGCCTCGATGGTCCGGGGCGGTTGGCACAATGGTGGCGGGGGCGCGGATTTCCGGTCTCTCGTTCAGAATTTCGGTCGCACGGTCTGCCGCGCCGGCTGCACGCATCACCTCGCCCCAGACTTCCGCCAGCATGCCGAAGCCGGACCCGGCATAGAAGGCGTAGAGGATCATCTGGGTGAGCTCGCCCGGCGTCATGTTGCCATTGGCGACAGAGCGCGCGCCGAGCCAGAGAATGCCGACCATGCCGCCGAGCAGCATGATGGACACGGCGAGGATCATGAAGGCGCGGGCGGTGATGCGCTTCAGCGCGGCCCTGAAGACCTCTTCAGCTGCGGTGGTAAAGGACGCCTGGCGCTGCTTTTCCTGGCCATAGGCCTGTACCAGCTCAATCGCGTCGAGCGCTTCAGCCGCCTGCGCGCCAGCGTCTGCGAGCTTGGTCTGCGCCTTGTTGGAGGCCCCGCGAATGATGCGGCCGATGAACATGACCGGGAACATGGCGAGCGGGATCATCAGGAGGAGCGTGCCGCCAAGCTGCCAGTTGGTGACCAGCATCATGATGATGGCACCGACAGTGGACAGGATGGTGCGGGTCGCGAGCGAGGCCGATGAGCCGAGGAAGGTCTCGATCAGGGAGACGTCCGCGGTGAGGCGCGACACTGCCTCGCCAGAGCGGATATTGGCGTGAAAACGCGGGCTGAGGCTGAGCAGCTTTGAATAGAGGTCGGTGCGCAGGTCTGCGGCGACGCGCTCACCGAAGCGCGAGACGAAGTAGAAGCGCAACGCCGAGAGAATGCCCATCGCGACTGCCGCGGCCAGGACGTAGAAGAAATAGCGGTCAATCGTGTCGAGAAGCTGAGCGCCGCTCTGCCCGCCCTGGCCGGCATCGACCGCCTGCCCGAACAGGTACGGGATGGTGAGCGCGGAAATCGCGGCGACGATGAGGAATATGGCGGCGACGAAGACGAGGCCGATATGGCGCTTCACATACGGCCAGAGCAGGGCGAGCGGCTTGATGCTGCGGCCCTTGGGGCGGTTCTCGCCTGCGCGCTCGGGACCGGTCTCGCGGCGGTCGTCGACGGTCTGGCTGCTCGTATCACTCATCCCATTACACCTTGATTGCGGCGACCCCCTTGCGGGCGCGGTCTCTTTCTACTAAGACGCCGCTTTCCGATTTTCACAGAGGCCAAACCGCGCAGGTGCCAGCCGCTGACCCGCAAGGAATAGAGACGATGAAAGCCGAAGGCCATCCCGATTACCACTTCATTACCGTCGTGATGACGGACGGTACCGAGTACCAGACCCGTTCGACCTACGGCAAGGAAGGCGACAAGCTGGTTCTGGACATCGATTCCAGCTCCCACCCGGCCTGGACCGGCGGCACTCAGCAGCTTGACCGCGGTGGCCGCGTGTCGCGCTTCAAGGACAAGTTCAAAGGCTTCGTGTAAGCCTTATCTGACTCCATCAGACAGCAAACCCCGCCGGAAATGGCGGGGTTTTTTGTTGTCGACTTTCGCAAATGGGTAAGATTCTGCCGATTTCAGGTCACGCGGTTTTGCCGTATGGCCATGACCGCTAGGTTCAAGGCAGATCAATATTCAGGGAGTTCGATGATGCGTCTGGCCGGGTCAATCATACTGGGCACACTACCGGTGGCGGAAGCCGCCGCGGAGATCGGCTATTTTTCCGAAGCCATCGTTTCTTCTTCCGTCATTGACCGCGGCGAGCAGATCGGCGGACCGAGCCTCGAAATTGCAATTGGTGCGGATGTCGCTGTCGGGGCCGGCGAGGTCTATGCCGCTGTGTACCGGCTGACGCCGTTCGGCCAGGATCAGGAAGCATTTGCCGACGAGTTTGACTATACGGTGGGTTATGCCTGGGAAGGCGAAGGGTATGCCGCTGATGTGTCGGCGAACTGGCTGACTTATCCCGGCATAGGTGACGAGCCAAGTCTGGAGCTGGCTGGCGAGATTGGCTTCGATGCCCCGCTTAACCCGACACTCGCCGGCTTCTATGATGCCGAATTCGAGGACTATGGGCTGGAAGTCACAGCCGGGCCCGAATGGGATGCCGGCAACTGGACCAGCTATCTCATCGGGCGGCTGGGATTTGTCGAACCCGGCGACGGCTCGGAGACGCGGTCTTATGGCGGGGTCGAGATCGGCACGCTTCGCCCCGTCGGCGACCGGGCCGAAATTGGCGGGTTCGCAAGGTTCGAAGTGGCCAATCAGGACAGCTTTGCCGACCGGATAGAGAACGGCCAGATCGTGGATGTTACCGATTCAGGCCTTGCCGTCGGGGCGTTCATCGTTGCCAGTTTCTGATTTTTCGGCGCGCGGCGGCACGCGGTGTTCGAGCGCGAGATAGTCTTCGGACCGCATCTCGTGCAGGCGGCTTGCTGTGCGCTGGAACTCGAAACTGCCATCGCCGGCCGGGTAGAGATCATCGGCCTCTGCCGCCGCTGTGGCGACAAGCTTTACGCGTGCCTCGTACAATGCGTCGATCAGCGAGACGAAACGGGCCGCTTCATTGCGCTTGTCCTGGGTCAGCTTCGGGATGTCGTCCAGCAGCACGGTGTGGAAATTGGCAGCAATGGTGAGATAGTCGCGCGAGCCGAGTGGGCGGGCGCACAATTCGTCAAAGGTGAAGCGGGCGACGCCGGCCGCTTCACGAGGAACCAGAAGCTTGCGGCCCTTGATGTGCAGGAAGCACTGATTGGGGTGCGCGCCGAGGGTGAGGCGGTCGAAGGCTTTATCAAGCCGTGCCTCGGCCTCATCGCCTGTCAGCACGTGCCAGACCGGCGCTTCCTTCAGCCGTTCCAGCCGGTAATCGCGCTCCGAAGCGAGGTGGAAGACGTCGCAATTGTCCTTGATGATGTCGATGAAGGGCAGGAAGAGCTGGCGGTTGAGGCCGTTCTTGTAGAGATCGTCAGGATGGCGGTTGGAGGTTGCGACGACGGTGACGCGGCGCTCGAACAGCTCCTCGAACAGGCGGCCGAGGATCATCGCATCGGCGATCTGCGTGACCTGGAATTCGTCGAAACAGAGGAGTTTCGCCTCTGAGGCGATGAGTTTCGCCACTGGGGCGATCGGGTCATTTCCGGCCTTGCGGACACGGTGCGCGGCGCGGCGGCGCTCGGTGTCGCTCATCTCGCGCCAGATGTTCATCTCGTCCTGCACGCGGCCCATGAACTCGTGGAAGTGGACGCGCTTGGACGCGACGGGCGAAAGCTCATGGAAAAGGTCCATCAGCATCGACTTGCCGCGCCCGACGCCGCCCCACATATAGAGCCCGCGAATATGTGGCGCCTTGCGGAACAGGCCGCCCGACCCGGCATTCTTCAGCCGGTCCAGGACGCTGTCCAGCCTGCGGGCGGCTTCAAGCTGCGAGGGGTCCTCGATGAGCTTGCCGTTCTCGATCCGGCGGCGATAGGCGGTTTCGACGCTCATGCCCGGGCTCAGCTTCCACCAAACAGGGCTGCGATCTGCCCGGCAAAGATGCCGAGTGAATCCGGCACGACGATCATGGTCATGACGAGGCCGAACAGGGCGCCGCCAATATGCGCTTCGTGGCCGATGATGCGGTTCTCGCGGCCGGCAAGGGTTGCGCTGATCAGGATAAAGAGCACAGCAAACAGGACCGCTGGCATCGGGATAATCATGAAGATGTAGAGCAGGGAGAAGGGCCAGAACAGGCAGTAGGCGAGGAGAACGCCGGAAACCGCGCCAGACGCCCCCACGGCGCGATAGTCCGGGTTGCGGAAGTTTTCCAAATAGGCCCAGAGACTGCCGCCGACCAGCGAGGCGAAATAGATGATCAGGAAGTTTGTCGTGCCGACGCTGTACTCGATGGTCGCGCCGAACTGGAACAGCACGAACATGTTTATGAGCAGGTGAAAGACACCAACATGCAGGAAGCCCGACGTCAGCATGCGGTGGTATTCGCGGTTCTGACGGATCGGGCCGACATGGAACATGTTGGCCGCCTGGAATTGCGGATTTGACCAGCCGAAAACGCTAGCGGCGACGTTTATAGCGATCAGTGTCAGCGTGGCGGGGTAGAAGGAAAACTGCTCCATGACTCTGCCCTAGCGCAGCTTTCCATTGAGCGCATGACGTTTTCTGAAGAAAATCGCCTTATGCGGCTGCGATTTGCGGCCGGGCCTGCGCTTCCATCTGCTCGAAGAAGAAATCAAGCATGGTTTCAGGGCGCTGGATGAAGCGGTTATAGGCCAGTTTCGCCTTGAAGACGGGCTCAGGGGCGATGTTGCAGCCGCACCGCACAGCGGTTGCGACGATCTTGTCGCGGTCGGCATGGGCGCTCGAAACCGCGATACGGTGACGGCCCATATTCGCAATGCGGGCGATGGTCATGTCGCCATCATAGCTGTCCGGCAGGGTCAGTTCGGTGACAACGAGGTCGAAGCGCTCAAGGCGCAGGCGGCGCTCGGCTTCCATCAGGGTTGGTGCAAGGACAAGATCAATCTGGACGCGGGCCCGCGCGGCCTTGTCGGCCGCAATCGCCAGCATGTCTCTGACCGGCTCGTGATCCTCGATCCATAGTACTTTCATAAATCTACCCTGTTTGGTCCAGTAACCGGAGCACCATCAGCGCTCCCCCTCAGTCATGAACAATCTGGCAGCTTCTGCTTACGGCTTGGTAAAGCAGAACTTGCTGAATTCTTTACAGATTCACATTTCCGGCGAGCCGCAGTTAAAGCGATGCGTGCTATCAATTCCGTGCTAAACTGAGTAATGACAGGCGATTCAGACGCAAGATCTGGGGGCAGGCAGGAAAAAAGCATGGAAGAGGCAATCAAAAAAAATTACCAGGCCTCGGTCTTTCTTGAAGGCCTACCGGACACCGACACGCACATTGTGGACACGCTGATCGAGGAGAGGTGCCCGAGTTTTGTCTCGCACTGGACCTGGCCGGTCGTGCGCCCGACCCTGTACTCCATGCTCGGCTATCGCAAGGCGCGGTCCATGGCGGATGCGCTGATGCAGCTGAACGGGCGGCGCTCCTTCGAATACCTCTCGCAGGAACTCCAGGTCGATGTTTCGATCGACCAGCTTCACCACCTGCCCGAGAAAGGCCGCGTGGTTGTCGCGGCGAACCATCCGACAGGGCTCGCTGATGGTGTGGCAGTGTGGGACGCACTCATGCAGAAGCGTCAGGACATTGTCTTCTTTGCCAACGCCGATGCGATCCGGGTGAATCCTCAATTTCAGGACGTGATCATTCCCATTGAATGGGTTGCATCGAAGCGTTCGCCGGCCAAGACGCGTGAGACGCTGAAGCGTGCGGCCGAAGCGTTCGAGCAGGAAAAGTGCGTTGTCATCTTCCCGTCCGGCAAGCTCGCCAAGCGGATTGACGGCGTGCTGAGCGAGCAGGACTGGTTTCCCACTGTGGTCAGCCTTGCGCGAAAGCAGAAGGCCCCGATTGCGCCACTACATGTGAAAGCGAAAAATTCCTGGTTGTTTTACAAACTAAGCCAGATCAATGGCGAGCTGCGCGATATTACGCTGTTTCATGAGTTGCTGAACAAGAAGCGCGCCCGGTTTGACATGCATTTCGGGCCGCTCATCGAGCCCGACGCTCTGGCAGGCGAGGCGGCAGAGGTGACCGACAGGCTGCAGCGCCATGTGGCATATGAATTGGCGCGCGAGCCTGACAGAATTTTCAAATAATCCGCGACTTTCTGGAACTTCTGCCTAGTTCATTCCTTACTATCTCTTAAGGGTTCCATCCGGAACCCCGGAGCGAAAGGGGTGATTCCATGGAAGAATTTTGGAACAATACTGTACAACAGGTGCAGGATTACGGGCCAAAGATACTCTTTGCCATCGCAATACTTATTGCAGCCTATCTCGTTGCACTCCTGGTGAAATGGGTCATATCGGCGGCGATCAACAAGACCGGTTTCGGCAAGGGCCCGGTCGATCCAGACGGAAAGGCGACCAAGTCCCTGGGAGACAGCCTGGGGATAGCGGCCTTCTGGATCGTGATGCTGATCGGCGTAATACAGGCACTGACAAGGCTTGAACTCCGGCAGATTGTCGATCCGCTGAACAATATGCTGGCCGATGTGCTTGGCTACCTGCCGAACATATTCGGGGCTGTGATCATCTTTGTCCTGTTCATGATCGTTGCGAATGTCGTGCAGAAGACAGCGAAGGCGGTGTTTGTCTTTGCCGATCCTGTTCCACAGCAACTCGGCATTGCGTCCGGACCGGTCAATATTTCCGGTATCACAGCGACTGTTTTGGCGGCGATTATCGGCATTCTCGGCGCAATTGCGGCGTTCGATATCCTCGCCATCGATGCGATATCGGGGCCGGCGAACGAGATGCTTCGCGACATTGTTTCGGCCATTCCGCGTATCCTGATTGCGGCGATCCTGCTGACGGTCTTCGTGCTGATCGGCCGGTTCGTGCACAATCTCATCATGCGCACGCTGCCGGGCTTTGGTGTCGATTCCGCGGTCGCTGAACTTGGTCTCTTCAAGGGCGCTGACAAGGGGCTGACGGCCTCCAGCATCATCGCCAAGGGTGCCCTGTTCTTCATCGTGCTGCTGGGGCTTATCCAGGCGCTGCGGGCGCTGGAATTCGATGTGCTGACCAACGCCACCTATACTGTGCTTGACCTTGCCGCATCGATTGTCTTCGGCGCGGTGATCATCGTGGTTGGCGTCATCATTGCGCGGCTGGTGAGCAGCGCCATGGCGGCGACAGGCTCTGGCGTCAGCGATACGGCGGCGATGGTGGTGAAATGGGTGATTGTCGGCCTCGCCATCATTCTTGGCATTTCGCGCATGGAACTCGACCCGACGGGCGGTGAATTCGTGCTGAACGTGGCCGAAATGCTCGTCATGGGCGTGTCTGTCGGCCTCGCCATCGCGATCGGCATTGGCTTTGGCTGGGGCGGACGCGACTGGTTTGCCCGCCAGCTCGAGAAGTGGAAAAGCTAGCCACTGACAGAGGTCCAGAAGAAAAGGCCGCTCCGGACGGGGCGGCCTTTTGCGTGTCTGGTGTCCGGCCTGAAATCAGACCTGTTGCTGGTCAGCGCCTGTGAGAGAGCCGTGGCAATGCTTGTACTTCTTGCCGGAGCCGCAGGGGCAAGGCGAATTGCGCGGCGTCTTCGACCAGTCTTCTTCAGCCTGGTGGAGGGGCGGGCCTGCATGCGGATCGTTCGGGCCTTCAACAACGCCCGGCGTCATTTCATTGTCGCCGGTGTCGGGGTTGAGATGGGTTTCCTGCGTGCTCGACAGGGCCTGTTCGCGGCGCAGCAACTGTTCACGGGCCGCGGCCATCTCAGCGCGTTGGTCCTCGGTGGCGGGCGGCGCGATGCGGATGTTCATCAGGATGCGCGTGACTTCGGTGCGCATCGTGTCGAGCAGGTCATTGAAGAGCTTGAAGGCTTCTTCCTTGAATTCGTTCAGCGGATCGCGCTGACCATAGGAGCGCAGGTGGATGACCGAGCGAAGCTGGTCGATCTGCTGCAGGTGCTGGCGCCAGCGGCCGTCGAGGACCTGCAGGAGGACCTGCTTCTCGATCTGCTGCATCTGTTGCTTGCTGACCTGCTCGACCTTCTGTTCGAAGGCCTGGTCGGCGGCGACGCGGATGCGCTCTGCAATCTCGTCATTGGCGACGCCTTCCTCGGCAGCCCATTTGGAGATCGGAAGTTCAAGGCCGAGTTCCGACTTGAGCGTTTCGGTCAGGCCGGTGACGTCCCACTGTTCGGCAAACGCCTTGGGCGGCATGGCAATGGCGACGAGGCCGTCAATCACGTCATGGCGCATGTCGGTGACGACAGCGGTGACATTGTTGGCGTGCATGAATTCGCGGCGCTGTTCAAAGATGGCCTTGCGCTGGTCATTGATGACGTCGTCATATTTGAGGACGTTCTTGCGGATCTCGAAATTGCGCTGCTCGATCTTCTTCTGGGAGGTTTCGATGGCCTTGTTCATCCACGGATGGGTGATGCCTTCGTCTTCCTTGATGCCGAGGCTCTTCATGATCGAATTGAGGCGATCCGCCGCGAAGACGCGCATCAGGTCATCCTCGACCGAAATGAAGAATTTCGACTTGCCGGGGTCGCCCTGACGGCCTGTCCGGCCGCGCAGCTGGTTATCGATGCGGCGGCTTTCATGGCGCTCGGTGCCGAGAACGAAGAGACCGCCTGCGGCGAGCGCTTCCTTCTTGCCGACCTCGATGTCGGCCTTGAGCTCGGCTTCCATCGCCTTTTCTTCCTCTTCGGAAGGGTCGCGGCCATGTTTTTCCTTGAACGCGTCAATCGCTTTCCAGAGGCGCATTTCAAGGTTGCCGCCGAGCTGGATATCGGTGCCGCGGCCAGCCATGTTGGTCGCAACCGTGACGGCGCCCGGAAGGCCGGCATCGGCGATGATCTCGGCTTCTTTCTCGTGGTGACGGGCGTTCAGCACCTTGTGCGGGATCTTGGCCTGCGTCAGCAGGGTGGAGATGATCTCGGACTTCTCGATGGAAGCGGTACCGAGCAGGACCGGCTGGCCCTTGGCGCGGGCGTCGCGCACTTCCTTGATGATTTCCTGATACTTCGCAGAGGCGACCCGGTAGACGACGTCGTCCTCGTCGATCCGCTGAATCGGCTTGTTGGTCGGCAGCTGGAATACTTCCAGCTTGTAGATGTCGGCAAATTCAGCCGCTTCGGTAATGGCTGTACCGGTCATGCCGGCGAGCTTTTCGTAGAGGCGGAAATAGTTCTGGAAGGTGATGGAGGCGAGGGTCTGGTTTTCCGGCTTGATCTCGACGCCTTCCTTGGCCTCGATCGCCTGGTGGAGGCCTTCGGAAAGGCGGCGGCCTTCCATCATGCGCCCGGTGAACTCGTCGACCAGCATGACCTGGCCGTCCTTCATCAGATAGTCCTTGTCGCGGTGGAACAGCTTGTGTGCGCGCAGGGCCTGGTTGGAGTGGTGGACGATGGTGACGTTGTGCGGGTCCCAGAGCGAGCCCTCGAGCAGGCCTGCCTCTTCCAGCATCTGTTCCATCTTCTCCATGCCGTCTTCGGTGAAGATGACAGAGCGCTGCTTCTCGTCGAGCTCGATGTCGGTTTCATCATCGAGCTTGGGGATCAGCGCATCAATGGTGCGGTACAGGTCGGAGCGGTCATCGGTCGGACCGGAAATGATCAGCGGCGTGCGCGCTTCGTCGATCAGGATGGAGTCGACCTCGTCAACGATGGCATAGGCGTGACCGCGCTGCGCCATCTGGTCGAGCGAGTATTTCATATTGTCGCGCAGATAGTCGAATCCGAACTCATTGTTCGTGCCGTAGGTGATGTCGCAGGCATAGGCTGCCTTGCGTTCCTGGTCATTGAGGCCGTGGACGATGACGCCCGTGCTCATGCCGAGGAAGCCGTAGAGCTTGCCCATCCAGTCGGCGTCGCGGCTGGCGAGATAATCGTTGACGGTAATGACGTGCACGCCCTGGCCGGCCAGGGCATTGAGATAGACGGCGAGCGTTGCGACAAGCGTCTTGCCCTCACCAGTGCGCATTTCCGCGATCGAGCCCTGGTGGAGGACCATGCCGCCGATCAGCTGGACGTCAAAATGCCGCATGCCGAGCGAGCGGACAGAGGCTTCGCGAACGACGGCAAAGGCTTCTTCGAGCAGGTCATCAAGGCTTGCGCCCTCATCAAGGCGCTTCCTGAATTCTGCGGTCTTGGCTTTCAGCTCAGCGTCACTGAGCGCCTGCATGCTTGCTTCAAGGGCGTTGATCTTCTCGACGCGCTTGCGCATCGGTTTGATCCGCCTGTCGTTCGAGGAGCCGAAAATCTTGCGGGCAACTGAGAGCATATGGTCTCGCACCAATCTACGCGGTTGACTTGGTTAGGCCCTCCTGCCTTGAACTTCTTTACAGGAGGTGCACACGGAAGTGTATGCGAATGGGCACACTAACCTCTCGACCAGTACCCGCCGGAGACTTAAGAACGCGGCTCAGGGGTGTCAATGCGGGCGGCTGTAGGTGAATCAGAAGGGAAAATGCATGAAATCCTCCCGGACTTTGCTCCTCGGTCTGTGCCTGTCGGCCGGACTGGTCTTGGCTTCATGTGACACGGAGTTCACGAACCCCGTCCGCAGCCCGGTCGGATTCGACGCGTCTACCGCAGCGGTGGTGAATGGCGAGCCGATCTTCATTTCCGATGTCGAGCTCGAAGCGGTTGCGCAGGGCCGGATTGAAGCGGGCGAGCCATTCGGCCCCGACCACACCGAATACCAGCTTGTCCTGGAACAGCTCATCGACCAGCGCCTACTCGCCCAGGAGGCTGTGCGGCGCGGACTGGATCGCACGCCGCAAGCCCAAAGACGGCTGGAGACAGCTCGCGAGCGCCTTCTCGGCAATTTCCTGATGGAAGACCTTGTCGCGACAGAGGTCACCGAAGAGGCGATCAACCAGATGTATGACGAGCAGGTGAAACTGCAGCAGATTGATGATGAGGTCCGCATCCGCCACATCCTGTTCGAGAGCCAGGAACAGGCGGCGGCCGTCCTGCCGCGGGCGCGCGGCGGCGAGGACTTCACCGCGCTTGCATTCGAGTTTTCCAAGGACACGCGAACGCGGCTGGATGGCGGGTCGTTTGGCTGGGTTTCCCCGAACGAGATGATCGACCCCTTTCCCTCCATTATTGCTGACACGCCTGTGGGTGAGATTTCCGAGCCGTTCGAATCCGAGCAGGGCTGGCATATCCTCAAGGTCGAGCAGCGGCGAACGCGCCCGCCCAAGACCAAGGAGGAGATGCGTCCCGAAATCGTGACCTATCTCACCTTCACCAAGATCAGCCAGATCCTGAGGGAGCTGCGGGTCAGCGCGAGAATTGAGCAGCGCGATGGTGGACGGGCCATGGTGCCGCCATCCATGGTCGATGAGGCAGGCGATGGCGCAGGACCGGCCGGCGAGGATGGCGATCCGCCGATTGAGACAGTTGAACCGGATGAGGATGAAGGTCCTGTAGAAGAATGAAGCTGAAACCCTCCCCATTCGCGCCAGCGAGCTTTCCAGCGCTTCCGGCCATCAAGGGTGTACAGGCTGCGACGGCCTCACGCGGCTTCTATGCCAAGCGCGGTATCGAGCGTGATGACGTGTTCCTGTTCCTGATGCCGGAAGGCACGAGCGTGGCCGGCGTGTTTACCCGGTCGCATACGGCATCGGCAGATGTCGAATGGTGCCGTGAGGCCCTGCTTCAGGGGAAAGGAAGCGGGCGTGCCGTCGTCGTCAATGCAGGCAATTCCAACGCCTTCACCGGTGTTGCGGGCGTGCAGAAGAATGAAGCGACGCTGACGGCGATGGTCGAGACGCTGGGTGTGCCGAAGGAACAGTGCTTTCTTGCTGCAACAGGCGTTATCGGTGAGCCGCTGCCAGACCCAGCCTATGTCGGCAAGATGCTGCCGCAGCTAAACGCGGCGCTGGGCACGCCTGACTGGGAAGCATGCGCGCGGGCCTTCTCGACCACCGATACCTATCCCAAGGGGGCCGGGACAGAGACCGAGATTGACGGTGTGCCGGTTGCGATTACGGGCATTCTGAAAGGCTCTGGCATGATCATGCCGAACATGGCAACCATGCTCTGCTATGTCTTCACCGACGCCGCCATCGCGCCGGACGTCCTGGACGAATTGCTGCGCGAAGTGGTCGATCCGACGCTGAACTCGGTGACGGTGGACGGTGACACGTCGACGTCCGACACCTGCATGCTGTTTGCCACCGGGTCATCCGGCGCGCCTCTGATTGAGGACGGGTCCGACCCACGCCTGGATGCATTCAGGGAAGCGCTCTATGACGTGTTCCGTAATCTCGCGCACCAGCTGGTCAAGGATGGCGAGGGCGCGACAAAATTCGTCGAGATCTGTGTGGAGAATGCGGTCACGGCGCAGTCGGCCAAGACGATTGGTCTCAGCATCGCAAATTCGCCGCTGGTAAAGACGGCGATTGCGGCGGGAGATGCCAATTGGGGCCGGATCGTCATGGCGGTCGGCAAATCGCTCGAGCCGATCGTTCGCGACAATATGCGGATCTGGTTCGGCGACCTGCTGATTGCGGAAGGAGGCCTGCGGGCACCGGGCTACGATGAGGCGGCCGCAAGCGCGCACTTTGCGCAGGACCATATCAGCATTCGTGTCGATGTTGCGGCGGGCGACGAGGCGTGGACCGTCTGGACCTGCGACCTCACGCACGCCTATGTCGACATTAACGGCGCCTACCGGACATGACGAAGAAGCTTCTGCTGGTTTCGGCGGCGGCGATCTTTGACGGCGAAGGGCGGATTCTGCTCGCCCAGAGGCCGCCGGGAAAGGCGATGGCGGGGCTTTGGGAGTTTCCGGGCGGCAAGGTCGAACCGGGCGAGACACCGGCCATCGCCCTGGCGCGCGAACTGAAAGAGGAACTACAGATTGCGGTCGATCCGGAAAACCTGGAACCGATTAATTTTGCGAGTTTCGATTATCCTGACTTTCACCTTTTGATGCCACTTTTCGCCGTAAGTGATTGGGATGGTGAGCCTGTTGCGCTCGAAGGGCAGACGCTCGAGTGGGTCAAGCCAGCCGATCTAGATAAGTATCCTGCGCCGCCGGCAGACATCCCGCTCTTTGCGGATCTGGCGGCGCGTTTTTGAAGAGGTCGATATGATCCGTCATCTGTCTCAGCGTTTTCTCGGCGACTCACGTGGTGCGGCAGCCGTCGAATATGGCCTGCTTCTCGGTCTGATGGTGATCGCCATTGTGGGCGCTGTGACGGCTGTCGGCTCAAGCACCAGTGAGAATTTCAACTCCGTTAATGATGGCTTCAGCTAAGTAGCCTCTTTCCGCAGCGAGAGAATTGACGCAGCGGCCCTGCTGGCCTTGTTCGGACAGGTTCCGAACGGAGACGAGCATGAGCGAGCCGCAGCCCTTTCAAATCGATATCCGCCAGCAGGTTCTGGAGCGCATTCGCCAACGCGTGCGCGACTATCGCTGGTTCCCGGCCCCAGAGACCGGCGGCGACTGGCAGTTCGGTATGTCCGCCCCGGTGATGAAGGACATCCAGGCGTACTGGCTGAATGGCTATGACTGGCGGAAGGTCGAGGCCGAGCTCAATGCCTGGCCGCATTTCAAGGCTGAAGTTGACGGACAGGAGCTGCACTTCCTGCACATTGTCGGCGAGGCAGGCGGCAAGCGGCCCCTGCTGCTGACGCATGGCTGGCCGGGCTCATTCTACGAATTCTTCGAGGTGATCGGCCCGCTCGCCTTTCCTACGCAGCATGGCGGCAAGGCCGAAGACGCGTTCGATCTCGTAATCCCGTCCCTGCCGGGTTACGCCTTTTCCGGCAAGCCTGCCTCACCGATTGGCCAGAGGCGCACAGCTGAGCTGTTCGACGCGCTGATGCGCGATGTGCTCGGCTATGACACTTACCTCGCCCAGGGCGGGGACTGGGGCAGCATGGTGACTTCCTGGCTCGGCTTCAGTCACAGTCCGGCATCCGGTGGCGGCTGCAGGGCAATCCATCTCAACATGATGGCACTGCGGCCCAATCCGGCGACACCGCAGTCGGAAGAGGAGAAACGCTGGATCGTCCAGAGCCAGGCGGCGATGCAGGCCGAGGGCGCCTATCTCATGCAGCAGTCGACCAAGCCGCAGACGCTGGCAATGGCGCTCATGGACTCACCGATGGGAACGGCGGCGTGGATCCTTGAGAAGTTCCACGGCTGGTCGGACCTGACGGATGGTGACCTCTTCAGCGTCTATTCGCGCGACCAGCTGCTGACCAATGTCATGCTCTATCTCGTCAACGAGGCGATTGCGACTTCGGTCTGGTACTATGCGGCCTTCTTCCTCGAGGGCGGCGGTGTCCTGCCAGAAGGCAAGCGCATCGAGGTGCCAACCGGTTTCGCGAACTATCCGGGGGAGACCTATATCATGGCCCCGCCGCGCAGCTGGGCGGAACGGGTCTATAATATCACCCACTGGTCAGACATGCCGAAGGGTGGGCATTTCGCTGCGATGGAAGTGCCGGAGCTGTTTGTTGAAGATGTCAGGAACTGGGTGCGGTCGCTCTGAGGCAACCGGCTACATCATCATGCTGACGAGGGCGATAATCAGCTGGATGAAGAGGGCGAGGCCGGTGAGGCCGATCACGGTCGCGATCCATGCGCCACCAAAGCCCATGCCGACGCCAATGGCGATACCGGTACCCGCCATCAGGGCGAGCGCGACAAGCCAGTTCATGCCCATGGACAGGGTGAACACCATATAGCCGACGGAAATCAGGAGGATCAGGCTGCCCCAGGCGCTGGCCTTCATGAAGCCGGAATACATTTTGGACTGGGCGTCGATCTTCATCTCGCCATGTGTGTAATTGCTCTCGGCCATTGGTCGTCTCCAAAGCGGGGGTCTTGCACGCCGTTTTATTTATACGTGTGCGAGCGTCAAGCGGCCAAGTGGTCGCGGGCTGCAACCGGGCGTGGCAAGCTAGTTCAGTCTCGACTTGTCGGGTTGTTTTTTCGGCGCGAAAGCCGGGTGAAGGGGCGTCGCTGGAACGCCTTCTTCGCGGAGGGCTTCGCGCTCTTCTGGCGTGGTCTCGCCCCAGATGGGCTTGTGCTCGCGTTCGCCATAAAACATTGAGCGCGCTTCCTCGGCAAAGCCGTCGCCAACATAGTCGTAATTTTCGGCGATGTGCTGGCGCGCCTTTGCGGCGAGCTTGCCGAAGACTTTTTCAGGATCGCTCGCGCCGGCCTTTTCGGAGGGACGTACTGACGGGGCCATGACCTGCTTTCGCACTGCGGTGCCTGAGCAGGAAGGGCAGATCACCTGTCCGGCCTCGACCTGCGTGTCGAAGCCGTCCGACGAGGCGAACCAGCCGTCAAAGGTTGCATCACAATCCTGGCATTCGAGGGCGTAGCGGATCATTTTCGTGTCTCGTCAGGCTCCCTGCAGCATCGGGTCAAGCTTGCCGGCGCGGTCGAGCGCAAACATTTCGTCGCAGCCGCCAATATGCGTATTTCCCACAAAGATCTGCGGGAAGGTTCGTCCACCATTGGAACGTTGAATCATTTCAGCTTTCTTGTCCGGGTCCATGCCAGCATCGATTTCGGTGAAATCGGCACCCTTCGTCTTCAGAAGGGATACGGCCCGTGAACAGTAGGGACAAAAGCCGCGCGTATAGATAGTGACTTTGGACATTCGAGCTCCAGAGTTTGGTGTCGTCCATCTATATGGTGACGTCCGAAGGCCTGACAACGCGCGCGAGCACCAGCACATGCACCTTGGCCGCCTTGCCCTTTTTCAGGGCACGGGTGCACGCTGCAAGCGTCGCGCCAGTGGTGAAGACGTCGTCGACCAGCAGGATACGCGCGCCTTCGATGCGACTGAGCCGACTGCGGCGGGCCGCGAATGCACCACGCACATTGAGATGACGCTCACGCGCCGAGCGGGTTCCCTGGCTTGGCGTGGCGCGCGTGCGCTTCAGCGCATCGTGGCAGACCGGTTTTCCCGTCTGGCGGGACAGGGCTGCGGCGAGCCAGCCCGACTGGTTGTAGCCGCGTGCCGCGAGCCGCCTGTAGTGCAGTGGAACCGGGACAATCAGGTCGGCCTGGTCAAGCAGGTCCTGCCCGGCTAGGGCCATCCAGCGGGCATAGGTGGCGAGCCCCTCACGGCGGCCAGCGCGTTTGAGGTCAAGCACGGGTTTGCGCGAGGCGTCATCATATTGCAGGGCGGCGCGGGCAGCGTCCCATTTCGGCGGCCTTGCTGCACACGCACCGCAAATGCCGGCATCGCCGAGGTCGGCCTCGAGTGGCAGGGCGCAGGTCTGGCAGCCTGCGCCAGTGAGAAAGGTCAGCCGGGCGAAGTCTTCAGGCGAGATCAGGCCATCGCCGCCATGATGATCGCCAGAGACAAGTGAGCGCGAAGGCCACACAAAACTGCCAATCGACCGCAGTCCGGTCTTTGCTGCACGCGACATGCGGTGCATATCGAGCCCCATGACACCAACCCCACCCAAGCTGTTCGACGCTGCCCAGGTGCAAATGCACCGCGACCGGGCCGCCGGAACCTATGGCGAATATGACTTCCTGAAACGCCGGGAGTCGAGTCAACTCATTGAACGGCTGGAAGACGTTTCCCGGACCTTCCAGCGGGCGCTGGATTTCGGGGCGCATGATGGCACAGCGACCGAAATGCTTGCGGCGCATCCGCAGGTTGCGGCGATTGAGGCGCTTGAGGCGTCGCCGCGGCTTCGGGCCCTGGCAATGGCAAGGGGTGTCGAGGCGCGCGGGATTGCCGGTGAGACCTTTGGCCTGCCGGATGCGACCTATGATCTGGTGACCAGCGTGCTGGCGCTGCACTGGGTGAATGACTTGCCCGGCGCGCTTATCCAGATCCGGCAGGCGCTCAAGCCGGATGGGCTGTTCCTCGGCTGCCTGTTCGGGGCGGGAACGCTCAGCGAATTGCGCACCAGCCTGATAGAAGCGGAAACAGAGCTGACAGGCGGGGCTGCACCGCGTGTCTCGCCGCTGCCGGGGCTGCAGGACATGGCCGGGCTGATGCAGCGGGCGGGATTTGCGCTGCCAGTGGTCGATCTTGAGACGGTGACAGTGCGTTATGGGGACCCCTTCCGGCTACTCGCTGACCTCAAGGGCATGGGCGAACAGGCCGCGTTTGCGGCAAATGAGAAAGCGCCGCGCCGGCCGCTCTCGCCGCGCATCCTCGCTCGCATGGCGGAAATCTATGCCGAGCGCTTTGCCGACCCGGACGGGCGGCTGAGGGCGACATTCAATGTTGTCTGGCTGTCCGGCTGGGCGCCTGATGCGAGCCAGCCAAAGCCCCTGCGGCCGGGAAGCGCGAAACACTCGCTGGCCGATGCGGTGCGCAAGGCGGGAAAGCGCTGATCCGATAAGCAGGTGATGCGGCGGCCCACCCCGACCCTCCCCAGAGGGAGGCGATGGTTTCAAAGTTTACGCTTATCGCCCGCTATGGTTCGACTTCGCTCACCATGTCGGGCTTTTTCTTACGTTGCATTCAAGGCCGACATGGTGAGCGAAGTCGACCCATGAGGTCGCTGCCAAAATACCTGTATCTTGGCGCGCCGCCATCCCCCTTCCCCTTCATGGGAGGGTCGGGGTGGGGTGCCTAGTCCTTGAACGCGCTGAAGACGTCGTCGGCGTTTGGCTCATTGCTGTCGGAGGAAGACTGCTCGGCTTCGGAGGCCGCGTCGGCTTCCTCGGCGGGTTTGAGGCCCGGGCCTTCGCTTTCCTTCATCGCGTCGAGTTTCTTGCGGCGGTCAACGGCCTTGTTGACGACTTCGTCCAGCTCGATCTGTGAACAAAGGCCGAGGGTCACAGGGTCGACCGGTTTGATGTTCTGCGAGTTCCAGTGGGTTTTCTCGCGGACATTGGTGATGGTCGCCTTGGTCGTGCCGATCAGCTTGGAGATCTGCGGGTCGGAAACCTCAGGGTGGTTGCGGATGAACCAGGCAATCGCATCGGGCTTGTCGGCGCGGCGGGCGACCGGCGTATAGCGGGCGCCCTTGCGCTTTGGCTGCGGGATGTGAGCGATCTTCGACTCGGCCACTCTCAGGCGATAGTCCGGATTCTCTTCGCCCTTGCGAATTTCCGCACGGGTGAGCTCACCGCGCGAGATCGGATCCACGCCGCGCATATTCTCGGCAACGTCGCCATCGGCAATGCCTTTGACTTCCAGCTTGTGCAGGCCGCACAGGTCCGCGATCTGGTCAAAGGAAAGCGTTGTATTGTCGATCAGCCAGACTGCTGTCGCCTTTGGCATCAGAATTTCGGCCATTTTGGGCTCCGTTTGCTTGGTCCCGAAACGCAAGCCGCCCGACCTTTCGGCCGGGCGGTCAGGGTTCCAGAAGGGGAATTATTCCTAACGGCAGAGATTATACGCGCTAAGCGCGCGAAAGGGAAGGCGGGTGCAACAGGACGATCAGCCCACGTCCTTCGCCATGCCGATCCAGCTGTTGATTTCTTCGGCGTCGGGGGCGCTTGAGCCGGAAATGATGCGGCGCGCTTCGGGGGTCTCGACAAAGGCCATGGAGGCCTTGAGAAGCTCTGAGGCGCTGGCATTGGCGACCGCCTCGAGGCTGCGATAGCCGGCGCCGACGAGGATTTGCACATCGTGCACCCGCAGGCTAGGCAGGGCCATCTTGAGTCGGGCCTGGTCCTGCCAGTCCGCGAAGCTTTCAGGCGTGATGTAGCCGGTGTCGAGGGCGTCGGCGCTGTCCATCGGATTGGCGTCGAGCAGATCGGCTATCGTGGTGATGCCGATCTTGGCAAGGCGTTCGGCGGTCTTCGGGCCGATGGAAGGCGCGTCGACAACGTCGCTGTCCAGGGTGAGTTCGGACGCTGCCGAGACGATGACCGGATCGCGGGACGCGGCTGGCGTTTCGTCCACTTCAGGCTCTGTATCGGCGACAATCGCCGGCACGGCCTCCGGTTCCGGCACGGTGTCGACAGCGGGCTCTGGCAGCGGCGCCTCTTCTGCAGGCGCTGCAGCAACAGGCTCCGGAGCGACCTCCGCTTCCTGTATCGGCGCGGGTTCGACCTGTTCGACGTCCGGTTCGATGATGCGCGGGGTGTGTTTCGTGCCGGTTGGTCTGGGTGGGAGCGCGTCGAGCTTTTCAATCGGCATGCGCAGCACGTCGCGGGCGTGGACCTTCCGGATCGCCTTGTCGTCATCGGGGAGCGACTTGATGACCTTTCCGGTCTCCTGCAGCTCCTTGTACATCTTGGTCACGATGGCCCGGTCGGCAGCATTGTCCATCTTCTTGGTGACCCAGCGGAGGGGAATGTCGAGCGTGGCGAGATAGCCGCGAAGCTTGAGATTCACCTTCTTCGGTTTGACCTTGGCTTCCTTGATGGCGCGCACATAGAGCGTCGCGATGCCCTTGGTGGCATAGGCGCAAAGGTCGGCAATGGCATCGAGCATCGTGTCGTCGAGCCCGGCAGGCGGGTTCTTCGCGCCGACATCAATATCGTAATGATCGATGAAGGTCTGATAGTGCGGGTGAGAGCGCTGCGCACCGGCTAGCACCATGTCGGCAACGAATCCCGGTCCGTCGCCAGCCGACACGTCAGGGTAGCCTTTTGCCTCAATGCGGCGGACGATCTCGTCCCGTGACTTGGCAATCGACCATTCGACGGCGCGGTGGATGGAACCTTCCTCTTCGGTCTGGCCGGTATGGAAGGGCTGGCATGGGTCTGAATAATAGTGGCTCATCACGCCGAGCGCATAGGCGGCGTAGCCCCATTTCCTGTCGCGGAGGGCCTCGACCGCGCGGCCATACCATTCGGTGGCGGCATCCTGCGCGCCGCCCCAGTTGCCTTCGGAGACATGGAGGACGTGGTTCTTGAAGTCCTTGAAGTCGGTGTCCGGCGCCTTCGCCCCTTCCAGCAGCCACATATGCTCTGCCAGGAGCAGGTTTCGCCAGTCATCCGCGTCGGGGCCATCAATATGATTGAGCGCTTCCATCGCGATGAAGTGATGCGTCGAGCGGCAGCGATGCGCGACGATCACGTTCTGCAGAAGGCTGGTGGTCATGATGGCTCCCCGTTGTTTCCTCGGGGAGCATGAGAACGCCGCTTTGGTTAAGCCGCCGTTAACCGAGATTGACGGGAGGTTACCGGATGGCGGGCCTAATCGGCGAGCGCCGCCTTGAGGTCAGTCATGGGAAAGAGCGGGCCGGGGTCCACGCGCCTGTAATTGTCGCCGCAGCCTTCGAGCCGGCGGGGGTCGAGTTCGGAATGGCTGAAAACATCTTCAGGCCCGAGCCGATAATCGGCGGACAATTTTTTTACGAGCGCCGTGACCGCTTCGATCTGTGCCGGTGGAAACGGGTCCTTGCCGTCCCCATCATTGACGAGTTCGATGCCGATGGAGCGGCGGTTCACATTCTCGCGCACGCCGTGAAAACTGACATGGCCGGCCGTGCGAAGGTCCGGGCGCTGCTGGGCAATCGCGCCGTCGCGCCCGATCACGTAATGGATCGACTTGTCGTCCTGGTCGAGAAACCAGTCGCGCCAGAAAACGGCTGACCCGCCAATCTCGGCAAAGCGGATTTCGCCCGCCTCGCAGAGCGGGCCGCCGATTGTGTGGATGACGATCATGTCAATTGCGCCGGCGCTGCGCGGCTCACCGCCATTGTGAACGAAGTCGGCCGGGAGCCGGTCAATGGTGAGGGGGGCCGGGGCGTCTGCAGTTTTCGGCGTGTCTGTGGGCGGCCGGGGCGTCTCGCACGCCGCCATCAGCAGCACGGCGACTGCCGCCATTGCGATATGTACCAAGCCCGATTTTGCCATGCCTCACTCGCTGGAAAGCTGAACATTGAAAAACAGATTATCGCAAGTCTGCGGACTATTGAATCTCTTCGAGTTTCTCGCGCGCCTGGCGCAGGGCATCAAGCAGGACTTCATCACGAAACGGCTTCGAGACGACAGCGCAGTCCCCCAGGCCGTCCGGCAGGTTTTCCAGCTCTTCATAACCTGTGCAGAAAACAATCTCGACCCCCGCGACACGCAGGCCCATCGCCAGATCGAAGGATTTCACGCCGCCCACATTTCCGTCGAGCAGGGCAATCTTCGGCATGTCCGATTCAACAAGTTCGCGGGCTTCTTCGACCGTTCCAGCCGGTCCGATGACGCGGTAGCCTGCCTCGGCTATCCTGAATTCGAGGTCCATGGCCGTCAGCACCTCATCCTCGACGATCAGGACTGAAGGCAGGTTCGTCGAATGCGATTCCGCAGCAGGCTGTATCAGCGACGGGTCCGGCTTGCGACCGGAGGCGTGATCGCGGTTGGTGCGGATGAAGATTTTCGCCTTGAGGCCTTCCCTTGTCCATTCGCGGTGAAGTTCGCCCTCGGCAAACTCGCGGATGAGACGGTCGAGCAGGGTTGTGCCAAATCCCGATTGTGAGGGAAGCGCGAGCAGTTCAATGCCGGATTCCTGCCAGAGGAGCTGGATTTCGCCCTGCTTAAGCTCCCAGGTGACATCAAGCCGACCATCCGGCGAGGATAGGGCGCCATATTTCGCCGCATTGGTCGACAGTTCATGGACGATAAGGGCGAGCGACTGGGCCGTGGATGGTTCCAGGATAATGGACGGCCCCGACAGCGTTACGCGCCGGAGCGTCTTGTCGTCATAGGGCGCGATTTCGTCGCTGATCAGGCGCTTCAGGTCTGCGCCGTCCCAGCGAGAAGCGGCCAGAAGGCTGTGGGCGCGGGCGAGCGATGCGATCCGGCCTTCGACCGATGCCTTGTAGGCTTCGACATTGTCGGCCTTGGTTAGGCTGACAACGGCCTGGGCGACAGCCAGCGCATTCTTGGCGCGGTGGTCGATCTCGCGCATCAGCAGTGTCTGGCGTTCTTCGGATTTCTTCTGTTCGGTGACGTCGGTATTGGTGCCGAACCAGCGCTGGATCGCCCCAGACTCGTCGCGGATCGGCAGGGCGCGCGACAGGAACCAGCGATACTCGCCCGTGTGACTGCGCAGGGGGAAGAGGTCTTCCCAAGGCTCGCCCGTGGTGAAGGCATGGGTGATTTTTTCGACCACCCGGTCGACATGGTCTGGGTGATGGACGGCCTTCCAGCCCCACCCCTTCATCTCTTCCAGCCTCGTGCCGGTGTAGTCGTACCAGCGCTGATTGTACCAGAAGATGCTGCCATCCGGCTCAGCCATCCAGGCCAGTTGCGGAATGGAGTTCGCCATGGTGTGGAACGCGGCCTCCATCGAGGCGGCGTCCCTACGCAAGGCTTCAAAGCGATGGGGCATCTAGATCCAAACTGTCGCTCGCGTCATGGAGAAAATTCCTGAGAGCACACTCGACGGTAACACACTCATAAAGTGTGCGCGAATCAATACTCTCGCGCGCTGCGCGCGATTCACAGGTCAGGAGAGGTCGAGCAGGATCTTTCCCGTGTGCCCGCCCTTGGCCATTGCTGCCTGCGCTGCATCGGCCTGGGCGAAGGGATAGACCTCATCAATGACGGGTCTTATCGCGCCGGAGGCGACGAGCGGCCAGAATTTCTCCTCAATGGCGGCGCGGATGTCTGATTTTTCCGCGACCGGGCGTGCTCGCAGCGTGGTGCCGGTCAGGACGAGACGCTTCAGCATGAGTGGCATCAGGTTGAGCTCAACCACAGGACCATTCAGATAGGCGATATTGCAGATGCGACCGTTCACCTTTGCGGCCGAGATGTTCTTCTGGACATAATCCCCGCCGACCATGTCGAGCGTGACGTCTGCCCCGCCGCCATCACGCACGACGGCCTCGAAATCCTCGGTCTTGTAATTGATCGCGCGCGTGGCGCCGAAGCCGGTGGCAGCCTCGCATTTCTCGGCTGTGCCTGCTGTGGTCCAGATGTCCTTTGCGCCCGCTGCTTTCACCATCTGGATCGCCATTGAGCCAATGCCGGATGTGCCGCCATGGATGAGGATGCTTTCACCCTCGCGAAAAGCGCACCGCATGAAGATGTTGGCGTAGACCGTCATCATCGCTTCAGGCAGGGCGGCTGCTTCCAGAAGGCTGAGATTTTCTGGAACGGGCAGGAGCGAGCCTTCATCGATTGCGGCGTATTCGGCATAGCCGCCACCCGCGAGAAGCGCGCAGACCTTGTCGCCGGGCTTCCACTTTGTGACCTTCGCCCCGACCGTGTCGACTGTGCCTGAACATTCAAGGCCCATGATCGGCGAGGCGCCTGGCGGCGGCGGATATTTTCCAGCGCGCTGGACCAGATCGGCGCGGTTGAGACCCGCAGCGGCGACTTTCACCAGAACCTCATTGTCACCAATTGCAGGTCGTTCGACCTCGGCGACTTTCAATGGCTGTCCGTCTTCGGCGATGATCGCTTTCATCATGTTAGTCATGGGAACGAGATTCCTGCTTGATTTGTTCGCGGCAGTGCATTTGCCTTGTGGCAAGCATGCCTAGAGGCACAAGGGAGATGGATCAATGTTTGAAGAAGAGGCACCGAAACCCGCCAAGCTGGACCTGGAAAGGCTCTCGGTTGATGAACTGAAAGCGCGTGTCGAAGCCCTGAAGGCTGAGATCGCCGCCTGCGAAGCGGAAATCCGCAAGAAACAGGATCACAAGTCTGCTGCAGACAGCATCTTCAAGAGCTGAGCGTGCCGTCTCTTAAGACCCCTTAAACGGGTTGCCCCGTAAAACGGAATGTGTTGCCCGCCAGCCGGGGCACGACAGACGCCGACGACAAGAATCCGAGACTTTCATGGCCGTATCTCCAGACTTCAGTGACGATTTCAACATGCCCGATTTCACCGCGAGCCGGGTGTTCGAGAAGGTCTTCGCTGATGGCATGGCGCTGGTTGAGGAAACCGCCTCCTATCTGGATGGTCCGGGCCGGGACATGTCGCAAAAGCTGCCGCGTGAGGCGGGCCTGACCTATGCCGCCTGGAGCATGGAGCTCACCACCAAGCTGATGCAGGCCGCAAGCTGGCTGGTCATGCAGCGCGCCGTTCGCGACGGTGACATGAAGCATGAGGATGCGCTGGCCAAGAAGTACCGGATCAGCCGCGATGGCCCACCGCTCGACCCGTCCAAGCAGCGCGGACGCGGCCTGCCAGACCATTTTCTCGATCTGGTCGAGAATGCCGAGAACCTGTTCAGCCGGATCTGCCGTCTCGACGCGGCCATCTACCTCGCCGGCCATGGCGACGAGGCCAGCCCGGTCATGCGCCAGCTGGAAGAATTGAAAGCGGCGGCAGAAGACGGCGCGTTCGACCCGCTTCGCGTCTGGGGCCGGGCCCGATAGGTCGACCGCCAACAACACTTCAGGAAGTCCTTTCGTGAGAGCCTAGCGCCGCAGGACGATCCGCAGATTGTCCGGCTGCACTTCGCGTCCGCTGCTGTCGACAAAGGCGGCGCGGACAGCCTCGCGGCTTCTCGCATCGGTGAAGCTGACGGGTGGCTGGCCGTCGCCATCGAGCCAGGTATCGCCCCATTGGGTGAGGGCGATCAGGATGGGACGAAGCGCCTCGCCCTTGGCCGTGAGGACATATTCGGGACGCGCGCGTCGGCCCTCCACCTTGTAGGCGCGCTTGGCGAGTAGCCCGGCTTCGACCAGTGATTTCAGGCGGCCCGAAAGGATGGTGCGGGGTGTGCCGAGCTCGGACTGGAAGTCATCGAAACGCCGGATGCCGTAAAGCGCTGATCGCAGGATCAGCATCGTCCAGCGATCCCCGATCTGTTCGATCGCCTTGGCGAGGTTGCAGTCTTCGGGCGGGACGGGCGATTTGCGAGAGAGCGGGATCATGATTGTGGACCCTGCATGGGTTCGCCTTCCAAATCCAGCCCCTTCGCGCAGGGATGAAACTCGTCTAGACCGACAGGCCTGCCCATACCGAGAGAGAGGTGCGACATGGCTATTGGCCCCACGCTTGAAACCGAGCGACTTATCCTGCGTCCGCCCAGGGCGGAAGATTTCGAGCCATGGTGTGCCCTGCATGCCGATGAGGAGGTCATGAAATATCTCGGAGGGACGCAGGGGCCGGAGCTGACCTGGCGGTCGGTCTGCGGCATGGCCGGAGCCTGGACCATTGAGGGCTTCTCCATGTTTTCCGTCATCGAAAAGTCGAGTGGTCAATGGGTTGGCCGGCTCGGTCCCTGGCGGCCGCATGGCTGGCCGGGCACCGAGATCGGATGGGGGCTGGCGCGCTCGTCCTGGGGCAAAGGCTATGCGACCGAGGGCGCGGCAGCGGCGATGGACTATGTCGTCGACACGCTGGGCTGGGAGGACGTCATCCACACGATCCTGCCGGAGAATGCCGCCTCGGTCCGGGTGGCAGAGCGGCTGGGCAGCCAGTATCTGCGCAAGGCGCCGACCCCGCCGCCATTCGAAGGCATGATGTGGGATGTCTACGGCCAGACCGCCGAGCAGTGGCGGCAAAACCGCGGCTCGAAAGCCTGACCACATAATTGTGAGGTGCGTGTGATGGCGTTCGCGATTAGAGCGGGGGACATACCCAATCAAGGAGCTCCCCATGATCCGCACCAGTCTCGCCGCTCTCATCGTCGCTGGCCTTGCCGCCGCGCCAGCAGTCGCCGAACAGGACCAGATTCAGGTCGGCGCAGCGATCGGCCCGGAAGTGGGTAGTGCTGCACCAGACGTCTCACTGGTCCGGCCGGATGGGACTGAGGTCTCGCTCGACGCGCTCACTGGCACGAATGGCGTGGCGATCAGCTTTGTGCGGTCGCTCGACTGGTGCCCCTATTGCCAGAAACAGGCGGCAGAGCTGGAGGCCGCGAATGCGCCGCTTGAAGCGGCGGGATGGCCACTCGTGCTGGTGTCGTATGATGACACAGAGACCCTGGCAGAGTTCGCGGCGAAGAAGGAGCTTACCTACACGCTCGCATCGGACCCGGACTCGGCAGCCATAATGGCGTTCGGGCTTCTCAATGAGGACATGCCGAAAGGGTCGAAATATTGGGGCGTGCCGCATCCGGCAATCGTCTTTGTCAATGCCGATGGCACTGTGGCGGCGGTGCTGCGCGAGGAGGGCTACAAGGACCGCCCGCCCGTCGAGGTCGTCACCCAGACCGCGATTGACCTCAATGAGGCAGCGGGAAGCTAAACCGCTGGAACCGGGAAGCCATGCCCTCTAGACAGGGAAGGCATGGCCCTTCCCCTCTCCGCTCCGCTCGCAGACACAGCGAAATTTACCGCATCGCATGCAGGCATGGTCCCGGAAGTGGACTCAAGCCTGCCCTGGCTGGTGACGGGCGCTGTGCTGATGGTGCAGCAGGCTGCGATCATGGCCTTGTCAGAGGCTGGCACCGAATTGCCGCTGATGCCGGGTCCGAATGAACTCGTCGCGCGCATTGCTGATGAGACGGTTCTGGAGCAGCCATTCACCGCGCCGATGAAACCTGCAGACCACCGCGCCTTCGAACATGTTGTGGCGGCGCGCAATGATGTGATGCATCCACGCCCGACAGGGACAAAGGTGGACGCAGTGCGGCTGCCGGACGGGCTGATGGTGGCGGTCGGGCTGGTCCGGCATCTTGCCCTGACACAGCCAGTGCGGCGCTTCATGGTTGGAGAGGCCGATCAGGCCATACTCAGGGATGCGCTCGGCCAGATCGAAACTTCCGTTTCCTTCTGGCGGACGGTGCTGCCGAACTGATTACGAGGTCTTGTGAATGTCCTGCGCGGCGGTTTTGAGTTCAGCATCGCGCAAGGGTTCGAAGTCAATCTCAGCCAGTCTGGAGAGGCGTTTGTAGAGCGCGGCATAAGTGTCCTCGAAGGCGATACGCTGGCGCGACATCTGCTCGACGGCGGCAGGGTCCGGCAAGCCCCAATGGACCTGGACGGGGTGGCCCGGCCAGACGGGGCAGGATTCTCCCGCTGCGCTGTCGCAGACGGTGATGACGATATCCATCCGGGGTGCGCCCGGCTCTGCATAGACATCCCAGCTTTTCGATTCGAGGTCCCAGATATTGTGGCCCTTCGACTCCAGCACGCTGAGCGCCATGGCGTGAAGTTCGCCGCGGGGCCTCGACCCGCCGCTATAGCCGCGCATGTCCGGCAGGCTTGAGGCAATGACTTCGCCAATGATGGACCGCGCCGAATTGCCCGTGCAGAGTATGAGGACGTTGCGCGTCTTCAAAGGTCCGGTCTCGTGGCTGCGACACCAAGTTCGCGCTCAAGTACGGCGCCGAAGGCCAGCAGCTTTGCTTCCTGGAAGAGCGGGGCCCAGAGCGAAATGGCGACGGGCGTCTGCGCTGGCGGAGCATCCGGGTCAGATGGCGCGCCGAAAATGGTGCGCGGCCTGGTCTCCTGAAAGCCGGCACGCATGACAAGGCAGGGATGGCCGGTGAAATTTGTCGGTGTCAGGAGGCCGGAGGCGAAATTCGGCCCGATAACGAGATCGACGCCTTCAAAGGCTTGGTGCATGGCCTGCATCCAGCGGCGGCGGAGGCGGTCCACATTGATGATGTCGGCGGCTGTGAGGAAGCGGGCCGCGCGGAAACTGTTCGGCCATGCGGCGTCTTCCTGCCAGACCATTTCATCGTCGAGATCATTGAGCGTCAGCGCTTCGAAGGCAGCGGCTGCCTCAGCCAGCAATTGCTGTGGGAGCGGGCTTTGCGGCAGGTCGGGTGTCTTGAACGGGACGATTTCGGCGCCGAGCGACAGGGCGATATCGAAGGCTTCAAGTTCAGCCTCTGTCGCATTCTCGCGCCAGGCTTCGTCAAAGCCGAGTTTCAGGCCGGATACATCTTCCATTGGCGCGTAGGAAAAGCCGGCTTCCAGCGAACTGGGGTCTGCTGCGTCATAGCCGCTGATGGCCTGCAGGACATAGGCAAGGTCCTCGACGCTGCGCGCCATTGGGCCGACCTTGTCCAGCGACCAGCAAAGCGCCATGCCGCCGGCGCGCGATACGCGTCCAAATGTTGGACGCAGGGCAGACCCGCCACAACGATGCGACGGAGAGACGAGCGATCCCAGAGTCTCGGTGCCAATTGCGAAGCCGCAAAGGCCGGCTGCAACGGAGCTGGCTGAGCCCGCGCTTGAGCCGGATGATCCCTCGCGCGGGTCAAAGGGGTTGCGGGTGACCTCGCCGAACCAGATGTCGCCATAAGCCAGAGCGCCGCAGGTCGTCTTGCCGAGAAGCACAGCGCCGGCCGAGGCGAGCTTGCGCACCACGGTGCTGTCAGCCGATTTCACATCGCCGTCGCTATAGGGTTTTGCGCCCCAGGTGGTTTTGGCTCCGGCTGCGTCGAACAGGTCTTTCAGGCCATAAGGAATGCCGTGCAATGGCCCGCGATAGCGCCCCGCGCGAATTTCAGCATCCATGGCATCGGCTTCGGCGCGGGCGCGCTCCGGCATGACGGTGATCCAGGCGTGGAGTTTGGGATCGATTTCGTCGATGCGGGCGAGGTAGATATCCGTCAGCTGACGCGATGTGACGAGGCCGCGGCGAATCCAGTCCGCCAGTTGCGACACCGGTGCGAAGGCAATGTCTGCGTCGTCAGATGGCAGTGGGCGGGCCTCGACCCGCGAGGGGATGAGGGCGTTCCTGCCAAGATGGGTCTGATAGGTGACGCCGGGCAGGCGTGGATCGAAGGTCTGGGCGGGGGCAAGGTCGTTCGGCTTTTCGAAGGCACGCAGCTGCTGAATGGCGCTCAGCTGATCCTCAATGGTGGAGACCATCTGTTCGCGTTCGGCAGCCGTGAAGCTGACGCCCGCAACCTTCTCGGCATTGATGAGTGTGTCAGGGGTCATGGCTGCCTCTTCACCCTCCTGTGCGGCGCTGCGCCCCGACAGGGCGGCCAGTCCGCCAAGTCCTGCTGCTCCTGCCTTCAGAAGATTGCGTCTCGTCGTGACTTTCATGAGCGCTTCCCTGTTTGCGAAATGAATTTTCACATTAAGTTGGCGACATGCAATAGCCAGACAGCCTACAGAACGGCGATGCCCTGATGCGTGTCGTCATTTGTGCCACAGTCGCCGCGAGCCTGCTCGCTGCATGCCAGACCGAACCTTCAGCCAATCTGACACCCGAGGAGAACCCACCAAACGTGACCGTAGACGCTTCAACAGATTTCGCCCTGCCGACAAGCGATAATGACCCAAATGTCTGGCTGGAAGAGGTCGAGGGTGAGAAAGCCCTGGACTGGGTCCGTGCGCAGAATGAGCGCACGCTGGGCGAGCTGCAGGCCGATCCGCTTTACGACCATTACTATACGGACGCGCTGGACGTGCTGACCTCAGATGAGCGGATCCCTTACGGGTCGATCCGCGATGGCATGGTCTACAATTTCTGGCAGGACGACACCAATGTGCGCGGCCTGTGGCGGCGCACCCCTCTGGAAAGCTATGCGACGGATAATCCCGAATGGGAGACGATCGTCGATTTTGACAAGCTGGCCGAGGAGGAAGGCAAGAACTGGGTCTATAAGGGCGCAAACTGCTTCCAGCCGGAAGGCGGCAAGTGGCTGTGCATGGTGTCGCTCTCGGATGGCGGTAAGGATGCCGTGATACAGCGCGAGTTCGATCTTGAAACAAAGACATTCGTGGAAGGCGGCTTTGTCACGCCTGAGGCCAAGCAGGGTATCGCCTGGGTCGATGAAAACACAGTGCTGATTGGCACCGACTGGGGCGAGGGGACGGTCACTCAATCCGGCTACCCCGTCATCGTGAAGCGCTGGACGCGTGGAACTCCACTGTCTGACGCTGTTGAAGTCGTCCGCGGCGAGGTGACGGATGTGGGCGTCTGGCCTGCCATCATTGAGAAGGAAGACGGAACGCGCCTCCAGATGGCGGTGGAATCCGACACATTTTTCACGTCCACTTATTGGTGGCTGCCGGACGGCGAGGATGAAAAAGTCCAGCTGCCAATCCCGCCAAAGTCCACGCCGCAAGGAGTCTATCAGGGCAAGCTTCTGGTGACCCTGGAGCAGGACTGGGCACCGGAGGGCCAGCCGGTTGCCTTCAAGTCAGGCGATCTTGTCGCTTTCGAACTCGACCCGTTTCTCGAAACGCGCGCTCTGCCGGCAGTAGAGCTGGTGTTCAGCCCGGATGAAAGTCAGGCAGTGAACGGTGTGGCGATCGCCAAGGGCGCGGCGCTTCTGTCGCTCCAGGAGAATGTTGTCGGGAAAGTCCTGACGCTTGAGCCGGGCTCTGGAGGCTGGACCACGAGCGAGATTGCGCTGCCTGGTACGGGCCAGTCCGGGATCGCGTTCGCGGACAAGAATGTTGATACGGTCTTCCTCAATTATGAGGGCTTCCTGACGCCGGACTCCCTGCTGCGTTACGACGTGTCATCTGGCGAAGTGTCGCCGCTCAAAAGCCTGCCGGCGAAGTTCGACACAGAGCGGCTCAAGGTCGAGCAGTTCTTTGCGACGTCGACCGACGGAACCAGGATCCCGTACTTCATCATTCACAAGGAAGACATGCCGCTCGATGGCACCACGCCAACGCTGCTCTATGGCTATGGCGGCTTTCAGGTGTCGATGAACCCGTCCTATTCGGCGGTTCGCGGTCGTCTCTGGCTGGAAGAGGGCGGAGCCTATGTCCTGGCGAATATTCGCGGCGGCGGCGAGTTCGGCCCGCAATGGCACCAGGCCGGCCTCAAGGGCAAACGCCAGATCATCTATGATGACTTTATCGCCGTCGGCGAGGATCTGATCGCGCGGGGTGTCACCTCGTCCGAGCATCTCGGCATCATGGGCGGCTCGAATGGCGGCCTGCTGATGGGAGCCATGATGGTGCAGCGGCCAGACCTCTGGAACGCAATCGTCATCCAGGTGCCGCTTCTCGACATGCTGCGCTATCACAAGCTGCTGGCGGGGGCGTCATGGGTCGATGAATATGGCGATCCGGACGTGCCGGAAGAGCGGGCTTTCCTTGAAAAGATCTCGCCGTACCAGAATTTCGATCCTGCAGCAGACTATCCGACGCCGCTTTTCCTGACCTCAACCAAGGACGACCGGGTGCACCCCGGACACGCGCGAAAAATGGCGCATCTATTCGAGCTTGCTAATAAGCCGTTCTATTATTATGAGAATATCGACGGGGGTCATTCGGCTGCAGCTAACCAAAAAGAGACTGCGCGCAGATCTGCGCTCGAATACACCTATCTGAACCGCCGGCTGTTCCCCACCGCCGGACGGTAATGTCCCCAGTTTGACCCTCTCCCGACGGGGAGGGGGTCAAACAACCTCTCCTTCCCCGACGCGAGCCTTGACTTGGAGTGGATGCGAGCGCCCCTTCGATGAAAACAGATATCGGAGGAAACCATGAGCGATCTATCGGGAAAAGTGGCAATCATCACAGGCGCGGCGAGCGGTATCGGGCTGGCCGGTGTCGAGGTGTTCGCAGAGGCGGGCGCGAACATCGTCGCCGGTGACCTCCAGGACGAGAAAGGCAAGGCGCTCGAGGCGCGTTTCGGGCCTGACCGGGTCCGCTATGTGCATTGCGATGTGACGAAGACCGCCGACCTTGAAAAACTGTTCGAGACCGCCGAGGGCGCGTTTGGCGGGCTCGACATTCTCTGGAACAATGCCGGTCATGGCGGGACGCCGACCGGAGTCGAAGACCTTGATGAGGCGGGCTGGGACGCAACGATGAACCTGCTCCTGAAGTCAGTCTTCGTGGGCACCAAGCTCGCCATTCCTCACATGAAGAAGCGGGGCGGTGGATCGATCGTGAATACGTCTTCCATCTCGGCCGTATGTGCGGGCTATGCGCCGATCACCTATTCAGTCGCCAAGAAAGGCGTTGCGCATTTCTCAAAGCTCGCCGCGGCAGAGCTCTCGAAATACCAGATCCGTGTCAATGCGATCCTGCCGGGTTTCATCGCCACCTCCATCTTTGGTGCTTCGCTCGGCCTGTCGCGTGAGCAGGCGGACCAGATGGCCGCGCTGGTCGAGCAGCAGGGCGGTCGGATGCAGCCGGCTGGCCGGACGGGGCAGGGCAAGGATATCGCTGAAATGGCGGCCTATCTGTGTTCGGAAAAGGCGGCCTTCATCACGGGCGGAGAGTTCCTCGTCGATGGCGGCATGACGGTGGGCCCGCGTCATAGCTGGGACGAGACCGATGGCGGCCCGCTGCTGGACGCGCTTGGGATCAGCGTGGAACAGGCCGAACAGATGCGCCTCGCCATGCAGGCAGGCGGGCAATAGACGCTAGCTGTCTGTCCCGGCCCGCAGGCCCGGTATGCTTTCCACGGCGCTCAGCAGGCTTTCGAGTGTTTCGGCGTCGGCGACCTTGCGATCCTTCTCGTCGAACAGGGCGTAACCGGTCTCTGTCTTGCGGAGCGGGAATTTGCGCCAATGGGCGCGTGTGCGATACAGCCAGACTTCCTTCGGTTCTGCGCCGGAGGCTGACCAGCCTGTCCAGACATGATCAGCCGGGACAGAGCGCCACAACTTGTCTATGGCATCGAGGTCAGATTGGGAAAATGTCTGCATGAGTGATCAGATAAGCCAGAATGGTGCCAGTGGCGATGGAGAGGGCGAATCTAAGGCCCGGGGCCTGTCTGGCAATGCCCTTGGCGCGATGTTCATGGTTCTGTCGGGGATCGGCTTCACGGTCTACATCGTCCTGTCGAAGGAGCTGTCGAAGGAGGTCCACCCGGTCTTCCTTGCCTTCTGGCGCTCTTTCATTGCGTGTCTGATTTCCGTTCCAGTGATCCTGCGCGTCGGGCTCCACAAGATGAAGACGAAGCATCCTGGCCTGCTCCTGCTGCGGTCCCTGTTCGGCACGCTGGGCTTCACGCTGGCCATGGTGGCGGTGTCCGATTTCTTCACCATGTCCCTGTCGCAGTTCAATGCGATCAGCTTTTCGCGGCCGCTCTTTGTGACCGTGCTGGCGGCGGTTGTGCTGCGGGAAGTCGTCGGCCCGCATCGCTGGGGTGCCGCAGGCGTTGGTTTCATCGGCGTGCTGATCATGGTGCTGCCCGGCATCTTCGTGTTCTGGCAGCCTGGCGCTTTTGACGGTCTCAATCTCGACATGGGCACGCTGTGCGCCATCGCCAGCGCCTTCTTCCTCGCCTTTGCCATCGTGCTCGTGAAATCGCTGTCGGCGGAGCTCTCAGCGGTTGCGCTGCTGACCTATGCAAACATCCTCTCATCCATCCTGCTCCTGCCTTTCTGTTTCATCTTCTGGTCCGACGCCTCGCTCGAGACGTGGGGCTGGATCGTGTTCATGGCGGGCACAGGCTTTATCGCCCAGTTCTGCTATATTTCGGCGGTGAAGGTGGGGGATGCGTCCTTCATTTCGCCAATCGACTATCTGCGCCTGCCGATGGCGACCGTGGCGGACCTGATCATTATCGGCTTCCTGCCGGGCGCAAATGTCTGGATTGGTGCCGCCATCATCATCGTGTCTGCCGGTTATATCACGGTGCGCGAGCGCAAGAAGGCGGTGCAGAGAGTGGCGCGGCCGCATGACGGGTGACCGGCCAAAAGAAAAAGGGCCGGCAAATTGCCGACCCTTACCCGTCCCTGGGTAAACTTGTCTGATGGCTAACGGCCTTTTCCGCCGCCGCCCTTCTTGCCGCCATGATGGCCACCGCCACCGCAGACATTGCAGCCGCCCTTGCCTTTCTTGCCCCCGCGGCCCTTGAAGCTGCCGCGGAAGGTCAAGGAGGCTGCCGCCGATGACATGGCGCTGGCCGAGGAGGAGGCACTCGCATAGGCAAAGCCGCCCCCGCCACCATAATAGCCGCCATCAACGCCGCTGCCGACGCCGCCATTGAAGGCGTTGATGTCGATGCGAAGCCCACGTTCCACCAGGAGTGGGGGGCGCGGGGCTGGGGGTATATAGCGCGGCGGAGGCACCGGGCGGGTATCGCCGCAGCATTCACCGCCGGTCGTGTAGCGGTTGACGTAAGTGCGTGTCTTCGACTCGTCGATATAAGTGCGGGTCGTTGCGCCATAGGATGCCGACCGGACAGCAGGCGCTGAAGTGTAAGTGGTACGCGTCGAGCTGGTCGAGGCTTTCTGCGGGAGCGGCGGGCACGACCATGTGTCGGTCTGCGCGTCCACGAGATAGCAGCCTGGCTCCGGCGGGGTCAGCTGGTGTGCTTCCAGAGGGGCGGGGCCTTTATTGACCGGACGATTTGCGTATCCATCTGCGACAGCGGGGGCTGCAAACAGGCCAAGAGTTCCTGCGAGCGCGGCAAGTCTGTAGCGTTTTGGCATGCAATTCGCCTCCTGAGCGAAAAATTCGGTCGTGTCTGGAGAGGCTCACGCAATCCAGAGGCCAGACGTCAGTAAACGCCCAGACAGGATGGTCTGCAAACAGGTTAACCTGAGACGCGAAATTTCTTCGTGCGCCAGGAGAGCGCCGAGGCGTCAGAAATCGTAGGTGATACCCTTGCGTTCCCAGTCTCCGAAACGGGTGGGTTCGCGATGTTTCGGGCCGCCGGATTCCTTTTCCCGCTCGGCTTCCAGCGCCTTTTCGCGCTGCAGCTGTTCGGTGCGCCGGGCTTCGGCTTCGGTGAGGGCGCGCTGGGCTTCTGGGGAGAGCGGTCTGGTCATGATATTTCTGTCATTCAACACGCAGACGACTGACATCTACGTTAACAAATTCCATATATTCCATTGTAACAGATTAGAACCACCCAATTGCCAATCAAGGAGCTGCGTCCCCGTGGGCACTGCAAAGACATTTATCCTCCTGGCCGCAATGACGGCCCTGTTCATGGCTGTCGGCTATCTTGTCGGTGGCGCCGTGGGCATGGCGATCGCTTTCGGCGTCGCGCTGGTGATGAACATCTTCTCCTACTGGAATGCCGACAAGATCGTGCTCAGGATGCAGGGTGCGCGGCACATCACGGAAGACGAGCCCTCGCCCGTCTTGCGTACCTTCGCGAATGATACACGTGCGCTGGCCGAGCATGCCGGCATGCCGGCCCCCAAGATCTATATTATCGACACGCCGCAGCCCAACGCCTTTGCGACGGGCCGCAACCCGCAGAATGCGGCTGTGGCGGCGACGACAGGCCTGCTCAACATGCTGACGCGCGAGGAAGTCTCCGGTGTGATGGCGCATGAACTGGCGCATGTAAAACACCGCGACACGCTAACCATGACAGTGACCGCCACGATTGCGGGTGCGATCGGCATGCTGGCCAATTTCGCGCTCTTTTTTGGCAATCGCGAGCGCGGCGGGATCATCACCTCGATCGCGATCATGATCTTCGCGCCGATGGCGGCCGCCCTCGTGCAAATGGCGATCAGCCGTTCGCGCGAATATGAAGCCGACCGCCTTGGCGCAGAGATCTGCGGCAATCCGCAATGGCTCGCCTCGGCGCTGCAGAAGATCGACCGCGGCGCGCGGGCCGCTGTGAACCAGCGCGCCGAGGCCAATCCGGCCATGGCTCACATGTATATCATCAATCCGCTGAACGGGTTGAAGGGCGACAACCTCTTCTCGACCCACCCCTCCACGGCAAACCGGGTCGAGGCGCTCCGCAAACTGGCGGCTGAGATGAAGGCGCCGATGGATGACAGTGCAAGCGTCGCGAACCAGCGTGCGACTGGTCCCTGGGGATGAGCGGGGCAAGATCACGGCAGGCAGCGGCTGACCTCCTTATTGAAACGCTCGACAATCGCCGGACCCTCGACGAGGCGATGGCGACCTCGCAATTCTTTGAACGCCTGAGCGGTCCGGATCGCGGGTTTGCGCGGGCCATGGCCAGCGCTGCGCTTCGACAGCTGGGCCGCATCGACAAGGGGCTTGCGCCCTTTCTGACCCGCTCGCTCGATACGGCGACGCCGCCGGCGCGCGCGCTCCTCAGGGTCGGCGCGGCGCAGGCCTGGCTGATGGAAACCCCACCCCACGCCGTGGTCAGTGAGACGGTCGATGCGGCCAAGAGCTGGGCGCGTGCGAAGTCGGCCGCCGGGTTCCTGAATGCTGTCCTTCGCAAGGTCGTGTCGGATCGGTCGCATTTCGACAAGGCGCCGGTGATCTCTGTCTGGCCGGACTGGCTGACCGTTGCGATGATGACGAGCCTGGGGGTTGAGGCAGCGGGGCGCATCGCCGAGGCCCAGCTTGTCGAGCCGGAACTGCACCTCACCCCCAAATCTCCCGATGAGGCCGGAGCGCTCGCGGCAAGCCTTGAGGGGCAAGTGATCGGGCCGGGCAGCGTTTCGGTGCCAACCGGCAGGATTGCCGAGATGGAAGGCTTCGAAGGCGGCGACTGGTGGGTGCAGGATGTCGCGGCCGCCTTGCCGGCTCGCCTGCTCGGCGCGCAGCCGGGCGAAATGGTTTTCGATCTCTGCGCTGCGCCGGGTGGCAAGACCATGCAGCTGGCTGCAACCGGCGCTAAAATCGTGGCGCTGGACCGCTCGGCCTCGCGGCTTGAGCGGGTCTCGGAAAATCTTGCGCGGACGGGGCTGTCTGACGACGTCGAGATCGTGGCCGCCAAGCTTGAAGACTGGACGCCGTCTCAGCCCGCCGACCGTATCCTGCTGGATGCCCCCTGTTCGGCGCTCGGCACACTGCGGCGGCACCCGGAAGGGGCGTGGATCAAGTCACCGGACGACATAGCGCGCTTTCCGGAGGTGCAGGCGCGCCTGCTCGAAGCGTCCGCGAGGATGCTGAAGCCGGGCGGAACGCTCATCTATTGCGTATGTACGCCTCTCAGTCGCGAGGGCGTGGAAGTGGTCGACCGAGTGGTTGCGGGCGGCCTTCTGGAACGCGCGCCGATAAGCGCTGATGAGGCGGGCGACTTCGCCAATGGCGTGACAGGGCACGGCGATGTCCTCACCTCGCCGAACGGTCAATATGGTCACGATTTCTTTTTCGTCTCGCGCCTAAGGCGAATTTAGACAGTCCTTGCCCTAGAATACCGGCAAATCGCCACAATATTGCCTGCGCGAATTCATATCGGGTTCAGCGAGGAGGCGGGATAATTGCCGCGTCCAATGTGCAAAGGAGCACCAGATGACAACTGAGAACAATACCGTTCAAACGCCGAGCAAGATGATGGCCGGCGCTTTCGCTGCCCTGACGCTCGCGCTTGCGGGTTGTGCCAGTGGCTATGGTGCCAACACGGTCAGCCCGAACGCGGTCGGCTATCAGACCGAAGTGCGGTCGGGTGTCGTAACCACTTATCGCGAAGTCCAGATCAAGCCGGAGCAATCCTGGCTGGGCGCCGCGACCGGTGCCGTCCTCGGCGGCCTCGCAGGCTCTGAGCTTGGCGGCGGCGACAAGGCCCAGACGGCTGGCGCTGTTGGTGGCGCTGTCCTCGGCGGCGTTGCAGGCAACGAAGCCGGCAAGGCCCTCAATACCCGCCGCGGCTATGCCTATACCGTCCGTTTCGACAATGGACAGGTTGCCGAAATCATTCAGGGTGGAGACATCTTCATCCAGCCCGGTACGCGCGTGAACGTCACCTATGGTGATCGGGTTCGTGTCGTCCCGCTCAGCGCCTACTGATTCAGAGTGCGCTGAGCGCTGCAGTAGAGTGATTTAGAGTGCCGCCGTCAGCCTTGTGCTGACGGCGGTTTCGGCTTAGGCGGTAGCCATGTCTGATGTCCTGATTTCTCCATCGATCCTGTCTGCCGATTTTGCCAAGCTCGGCGAGGAAATTCGTGCCATTGATGCGGCCGGTGCCGACATGATCCATGTCGATGTGATGGATGGCCATTTCGTGCCAAATCTGACCTTCGGACCGCCGGTCATCGAAAAGCTGCGGCCGCACAGCGACAAGCCGTTCGACGTGCACCTGATGATTGCGCCGGTTGATCTCTATATCGACGCCTTTGCCAGGGCGGGCGCGAACATACTGACGGTGCACCCGGAAGCCGGTCCGCACATTCACCGCACGCTGCAGGCCATCCGGGCCGCGGGCATGAAACCCGGCGTGGCCATCAATCCCGGCACACCGGCGGATGTCGTCGACCCGATCATTGACGATATTGACGAGATTCTCGTCATGTCGGTGAACCCTGGGTTTGGCGGGCAGAGCTTTATTGAAAGCCAGCTCAGAAAGATCGAGATCTTCCGCAAGAAGATCGACGAGACAGGCCGTGACATCATCCTTGAAGTGGATGGCGGCCTCAACCCCGAAACGGCTCCGCGCGCGATTTCAGCCGGCGTAAACGCCATCGTGGCGGGTTCGGCAGTGTTCAAGGGCGGCCCAAGCCACTATGCTGCGAATATCGCGGCCCTTCGGGGCTGAGCACCCAGCAGGTCCAGCAACAGGCAAGCTATGAGCGTAGAGTTTGCAAAATCGGCCCCTGCCATGCGCCGCACACCTGAAGAAGACGCCGAACTGTGGGCGCGGCTGACGGGTCGTAGCGGCGAGGAATCAACGGCAAGTCCGATTCACCGCCTGAAGATTGCGGGAGCCGCGCCCGACGGATTCGGCGTGTATCCGCGGGCTATTGCGCCGGCTGACGATATGCGCGGCGAGAGCCTGATGCGCGATATCTGGCGGATCGGCATGGACAAGATCCAGATGGAAGCGGGACGTGCCCCATGGTCGGGACGCCTGCCTTCAAAGCATTTTGCCGATCGCCTGCACCGGTTTGACTGGCTACCCGATGTGTTCACGCAAGGCGATGCGGGCGCTGACCGCGCGCGCTTCCTCGTGGATGACTGGATCGAGAATTTCGGCCGGTTCAACGGATTCGCCTGGCGGGCTGGCTGCGCTGCGGACCGGATCTGGAACTGGATGATCTGCGGTCCGGCCCTGTTCGAAGTGGGCGACGAAGAGACTGTCCATCAGCGTCTCGACGTGCTCGGCCGGCAGATCCGGCATGTCGAATCCCTGCATGATGACTGTACAGAACCGGCTGCGCGGTGGCGGATCTCGATCGTGCTCGTGCTGAATGCGCTCTGCCTGAAGCGGGGCAAGGGGCTCAGCGAAGCGCTGACCCTGCTGGAGAATGAGTGTACCGCGCAGATCCTGCCCGATGGCGGGCATGTGACGCGGGCACCGGCGCGCGGATTGCGGTCGATGCTTGAGCTTTGCGTCCTGCGTGACGTGATCCAGCGGTCGGACCGGGCGGTGCCGCCCTTCATCCAGAGCTGGATCGAACGTCTCGGCGGGATGGTGGGGTTCTTCCGGGCGGGCGATGGTGCGCTTCCGCCCTTCAATGACGGGCATGAGAGCCTGCCGGAGGCGGTGGACGCTGCAATCGAGCAGCTGGGCACATCGCCGCGTCGGTTTACCGTGGCGCCGAAATCCGGCTTTCACAAGCTGGTCAAGGGCGAGACAAGCCTTTTGCTCGATGCCGGCGCCGCACCGGAGCAGCCCTTTGGCGACCGCGCCCATGCCGGCGCTCTCGGTTTCGAGCTGCATGACGGGGCCGCCAGGCTGGTCACCTCCTGTGCGTTCAGCCCGGAGATCGATATTGACTGGCAGGCTGCCGTGCGCCGCACGAGCGCGCATTCGACCCTGATCCTTGCGGGCGAGGACTCAGCGCCCTTCGTGCGCAATGACGAGACGGGGCTGACCTTCCCGGATGGGCCGGAGGGTATCTCGGCAAAGCGGCTGGAAGAGGCGGACGAGATCTGGCTCGATGCGCAGCATGGTGGCTACAAGAAACATTTCGGCCTGTTGCACAGACGGCGGCTTTTCATGTCCGGCAATGGGCGCAGGCTGGCCGGAGAGGACTCGCTCGCGCGCCCGGTGTCGGCAGGGCCTGCCGATGATTCGCGCACAATTGCCTATACGGTGCGGTTTCACCTGCATCCAACGGTAACCGTCATGATGGGCGACAATTCCATTCGACTTGAAACCGAAACAGGGGCAGTGTGGCGCTTCAAGACGAGCCACGAGGCGGCTCGGCTGGAAAAGAGTTTTTACCTCGGGCGTGGCGTGATTGAAAAAACCTCCCAGATTGTTCTCAGCGGCCGTGCACAGGCCGATAGCGACGGGTCCGGTCCGCCAAACTGTGTCCGCTGGGCATTCCTGAAGGACAGGCCTGCATGAGCCCGCGGGACGAAGCGCGCCGCGCCATGGCAATGACGCTCGGTTTCGATACCGGGGCAGCCGCCGTGGCGATGGCGATCGCAATATCATCCAGATGGCTTTCAACCGGCGGGGCACCGCCGGAGGCCTGGCAGGCCGGGGCCGTTGCAACCTTCACCTTCGCCCTGGTCGGGCTGGCATCATTCTATCTGCTGCGCGTGCACCGCCAGGTCTGGCGCCATGCCGGCTGGCCCGATGCTGTGAAGATCATGCAGGCTGTTGGTCTTGCGACGCTGATGTTCCTGCCAGTCATGTTCCTCTGGAACCGGCTGATCGGCTTTCCGCGCAGCGCCATTCTCATCGCGGACCTGATCTGGTTGGCCATTATCTTTCTCGGCCGGATGATTGCGCTCGGCCGGTCGACCCGCCGGCCTTTCCAGATCTTCTTTTCGAGAGTTCGCAACGACGCGCCGATGACGCTGCTCATCTGCAAGGCGATTGAGGCACCGTCTGTCCTGCGCGCGCTCAATCAGGACCAGGAAGGCGCCAAGGTTCGCGTGCTTGGCCTGCTCGAACCGGACGGTGCAGAATTTGGCCGGGCCATTCGCGGCGTTCCGGTGATGGGCGGGCTTGATGATCTCGGCAAGGTGCTTGACCTGCTGGCCGTGCGCTACGGCAAGACACCGCTCGTTGCGGTTTCGGGCTCTGCGCGTGAGCGCCAGTACATGACGCAGATCCTTGAAGAGGCGGCCAACCGCAAGACGGAAGTCATGTCGCTCGATGCGGGCGGCGATGGCGGGGCGATGCTGCCCGTGCGCCCTGCCGACCTTCTCAAGCGACGCGAGCGCATTCTGGATAATCGACCGGTTGCGGGCCTCATTGAGGGCTCCCGCGTTTTCGTGACGGGCGGCGGTGGCACGATCGGGTCTGAACTGGCACGCCAGTGCGCCGCAATGAATCCCGACCTTCTTACCCTGTTCGACTCGTCAGAATACAATCTCTACGAGGCGGACCTTGCCCTGCGCAGCGAGTTTCCGAACGTGCGGATCAAATCGGAGCTCGGCGATGTTCGCGACGAAATCCGCGTGCAGCGCGCCATCAAGGAAGCGGATCCGGATGTCATTATCCATGCAGCCGCTCTGAAACACGTGCCGCTGATGGAGCACAATGTCTGTGAAGCGATCCTCACCAATGTCGGCGGGGCGGTCAAAACAGCCCGCGCGGCCATTGAGTATGACGTCGAGAAGCTGGTTTTTGTCTCGACCGACAAGGCCGTGAACCCGGACAATGTGATGGGCGCAACCAAGCGGCTCGCCGAAATTGCCATGACGCGTCAGGCCCGCTCATCGAACCTGGCCGTTTCCATGGTGCGCTTCGGCAATGTGCTGGGCTCGTCCGGCTCTGTCGTGCCGCTGTTCGAACGGCAGATATCCAATGGCGGTCCGGTGACGCTGACCCATCCGGATGTCACTCGCTACTTCATGACGGTGGAAGAGGCCTCGGCGCTGGTGTTGCAATCGGCCACGCATAATGGCTCACCGGGCACCTCGTCTCTTTATGTGCTCGATATGGGCGAGCCGATCCGTATCAAGGCGCTCGCCGAAGCCATGATCCGCCTGAAAGGTCTCGTGCCGGGCCGCGATATCGAGATCAGGACAACGGGTCTGCGACCCGGCGAGAAGATGCACGAAATGCTGACCTACAATCACGAAGAGGTTCACTCGGTCGGGATCGAAGGCATCTACAAGGTGGCCCTGGAGCATCCCATTGCAAACGATTTCGACGAGCAACTGGACGAATTGCTCGACCATGCCCGTAACCGGCGCCGGGATGAGGCCATCAAGGCCCTGTCGCGCCTCGTGCCTGAATACAAGCCAAAACACCTCAGGGACCGAGACAGTCTGATCGGTTGACCTTGTTACAGTGCGTGCTACGGCAGCGCCTGAATAGCCCTTTCCGGAGACCGCCTGCCCATGTCCGAGCGTTTCAAGATTCGCCGCGCGCTTCTTTCTGTGTCTGACAAGGAGGGGCTGGAAAAACTGGCGCAACGTCTGGCCGCTCACGGAGTGGAACTGGTTTCCACGGGTGGGACAGCGAAGGCGATAAAGGCGGCCGGTCTCGACGTTCGCGATGTTTCAGACCTGACCGGCTATCCGGAAATGATGGACGGGCGGGTCAAGACGCTGCACCCGGCGGTGCATGGCGGACTGCTCTTCCGACGCGATCTCGATACCCACATCCAGGATGCCGAGACGCATGGCATCGTTCCAATCGATCTCGTCTACATCAACCTCTACCCGTTCGAGGCCACGGTTGCCGGCGGCGCGGATTTCGAGACTTGTATCGAGAACATCGACATTGGCGGCCCGGCCATGCTGCGCGCCGCAGCCAAGAATGGCGATTCAGTCGCGGTGTGTACCGACCGCGAGGACGTGCTGGCCGTGCTGGGTGAAATGGATTCGGGAAAGGGCCTGATCCCGCGCGCCCTTGGCCGCAAGCTGGCGGCAAAGACCTATGCGCGCACGGCGGCCTATGATGCGGCGATTTCCGGCTGGTATGCCGCGCAGCTCGAAGAGAATGCGCCGGACTGGATGGCGTTCGGCGGCGGTCTTTCACAAAGCCTTCGCTATGGCGAGAACCCTCACCAGTCAGCAGCCTTCTACAAGACCGGCGACAAGCGCCCCGGTGTCTCGAATGCGCGCCAGGTGCAGGGCAAGGAGCTGTCCTACAATAATATCAATGACACCGACGCGGCCTACGAGCTGATTGGCGAACTGGGTGATGAGACGCCCGCCGTGGCGATCATCAAGCATGCCAATCCGTGCGGCGTGGCGCTGGGCGAGACGGCAATCGAGGCCTACCGGCAGGCGCTGGCCTGCGATTCCACTTCGGCCTTTGGCGGGATCGTTGCCCTCAACCGTATGCTGGACGCGGAAACGGCTGAAGAGATCACCAAGGTCTTCACCGAAGTCGTGATCGCGCCGGGCGCCGACAATGGCGCGCTGTCTGTATTCGAAAAGAAGAAGAACCTTCGCCTCCTGCTTACCAATGGCATTCCTGACCCTTCCGCGCGTGGAAAGGTCGTGAAGTCTGTGGCGGGCGGGCTTCTGGTGCAGGACCGCGATTTCGGCCGGATCGACATCGAAGACCTTCGCGTGGTGACGGACAAGGCGCCGAGCGAGCAGGAACTGAAGGACCTGATCTTCGCCTGGCGGGTTGCAAAGCATGTGAAGTCAAACACGATCGTCTATGCCAAGGACCTGGCGACAGTGGGCATCGGGGCAGGCCAGATGAGCCGCATTGATTCAGCGCGCATCGCCGCTCGCAAGGCAGAAGACGCCGCGGAAGTCGCAGGCTGGCCCGAACCGAAGACCAAAGGTTGCGTCGCCGCGTCCGATGCCTTCTTCCCCTTCCCCGATGGTCTGCTCCAGGCGGCATCGGCAGGGGCGACCGCGGTCATCCAGCCGGGTGGGTCGATCCGTGATGAGGAAGTGATCAAGGCGGCGAATGAGGCGGGCATCGCCATGGTGCTGACCGGCATGAGGCATTTCCGGCACTAGCTAGGCGGCGATTGTGGCTTCATCCTTCGACAGGCTCAGGATGAGGTTGCGCTTGAGGAAAAGGTTGGCATGGCCATCCCATAGCCCTCATCTTGAGCCTGTCGAAGGACGAGGGCCATCTGGCGGTATGCAAAGGGAAGCAGGCGGATGACAGGGACTTCCGGCAGGATCGACGAACGGAACCAGCACTGGCTGCAGGTTCGTGTCTATTATGAAGACACCGATTTTACCGGCATGGTCTATCACGCGAATTATCTGCGCTTCTTCGAGCGCGGGCGATCCGATTTCCTGCGCGATGCCGGGGTGTCTCACCAGTCCTTGTTGCAGCGGCCAGACCCGGCCGCCTTCACGCTGACCAATGTGAATGTCGATTTCCGCAAGGCGGCGAAGGTCGATGACCTGCTCGAGATCCGGTCGCGCTATATTGGTGTGCAGGGGGCGCGCATCATTTTCCAGCAGACGGCGTTTCGGGGCGACGAAGTCGTTGCCGAGGCCGATATCACCGCGGTGATGATCCACTCAGATGGCCGCCCGCGCCGGCCCGTGCCCGAAATGGTCGAGCATCTGAAGTCCTTCATATTTGCGGCCTGAAACCCGTTCATTCACTGACAAATCGTTAACCAGTTCGCTCCAATGCTGCGCCTGCTGCCATGAATGGCTGCGACGTCAAGTTTCCGCCCGATTCTCATTGGATATGGGAGGAGTTTGCCAATTCTGGCTCCGTCCGGCTGCGCGGGATGTGCAGTGTCAGATGCACAATTAACGAGGATATTCATGGAAAGCGAAGCTCTCTCCCAGGCGCCTACGGAAGGCGGCTTCTCCCTACTCGGCCTGCTTCTCGAAGCGGACATCGTGGTGAAACTGGTGCTGATCATACTGTTTATTGCCAGCCTCTGGTCCTGGTCGGTCATCATCGAGAAGCTGTTCACGGTCGGCAGTGCCCGCAAGAAGGCCAAGGCCTTTGAGGACGCTTTCTGGACGGGCCGTGCCGATGATCTCGACGCACGACCCGGCTCGGGCAACAGTGATCCGGCGTCGCGGCTCTTCGCGTCGATCTCGCGTGAGTGGAATGATGCGCGCCGCATGCCGCCGGGCGATGACGCGAATTTGCTGATTGGCCGCGCGGAGCGGTCTCTCCGCGCTGGCGTTGACCGCGAAGTTGGCCGGGTGAGCAAAGGGCTCGGCGTGCTTGCGACAATCGGTTCGTCTTCGCCCTTTATCGGCCTGTTCGGCACGGTCTGGGGCATCATGAATGCCTTTATCAACATTTCCGAAAAGCAGGACACGTCGCTGACCAACGTGGCCGGCCCGATTGCCGAAGCGCTGTTTGCAACCGGCCTCGGCCTGATCGCGGCGATCCCGGCAGTCATCTTCTATAACAAGTTCACGGGTGACCTGAACCAGTTTGCCGACAGGCTCGACACGTTCAGCCAGGACCTTCTTGTCCGCCTGTCGCGCCGCACGACCGAGAGGAGCTAGACCATGGCAGGTGGTTGGGCAGCTGGACCCTCAGGCGGAAAGCGCGGACGCCGCGGCCTCGCCGCTGAAATCAACGTCACGCCGTTCGTCGACGTCATGCTGGTGCTGCTGATCGTGTTCATGATCACCGCGCCGCTGCTGACGACTGGGGTGGAAGTGTCGCTGCCGAAGGCGTCGGCAGAAAACCTGGCCGCGCCGAAGTCGCAGCCCCTTTCGGTCACGCTGAATTCCAGCGGCGAGATGTTCATCCAGGATACGAAAGTAAGCCCCGAAGACCTGGTCTCGACGCTCTATGCCATCGCTGGCGAAGGTTATGAGGAGCGCATCTACCTGCGCGCCGATGACGGCGTGAACTATGGCGCGGTGATGGAAGTCATGACCCGCATGCAGCGCGCCGGCTATCGCAACATCGCGCTCGTCACCGACCCGAAAGCGCAAGGACAACAGTAACCCCCATGATTCGCGGCATTCCTGCCTCTCTCCTGCTTCATGCCGCCGTTATCGGCGCGGGCTATATCGTATGGCCCTATGTCGGGGCAGACGTGCTCGAGGAAGAGTTCGTGATCGTGCCGGTCGATCTCGTTGACCTTGGCGAGATCACCAATGTCGCGCCTGTCCGTGAACAGCCCGAGGAAACCGAGCCGGAAGAAGAGCCGGAGCCCGAACCCGTCGAAGAGGAAGAGCCTGAAGATCCGGTAGAAGAAGAACCGGATGAGCGGGACCTGCCTGAAGATGATATCGCGACGGCGGCAGAGCAGTCTGCGCCGGAAGAAGCTGAAGACGATATCGTGCCGGACCTCGATAAAGAGCCGGAAGAAGAAGCTGAGCCTGAGCCAGAGCAGCCCAAGCCGCAGCAGCCTAAACCACCCAATCCGACGCCGAAGCGCAATCCGCTCGATGACTTCCTGAATGATGCGGATTCGACCTTCGAGAGCGAGCGCGAGACCAAGCGCCGCACCGATCCGCCCAAGCAGGAACAGACGAAAATCCCTGACGTCAAGCCGAACCAGGAAGCCCGCAAGGGCGCTGGCGAACGCACGGCCAATACGGTTCGGATCGAGCAATTGCTCTACAACCAGATCTATCCGTGCTGGGACGGCGTGGCCGACCAGCCGGAGCCGAAGCGGTTAAACGTTCAGATGCGCGCTGAACTCGATGCAGAGGGCAATCTGATCGATATCGAACTTGTGCGCCCGTCGCGCGCGCCTATTGGTGACCGGTCCATGTCGCTTGCAATCGAGCGTGCCCTACGCGCAGTTCGCAAATGCCAACCTTACCGGTTGCCGCGCGACGATTACGAACTCTGGAAGACTGCAAACATCAATCTCGGACCTGCCTTTACAGGCGACTAAAACCAACGAGGCGAGGAGCCCCATATGCTTAAACGATCCATCGCTGCCCTTCTGACCGGACTTGCCGTCCTGCTGCCTGCCGCCCAGGCCCAGGTGACAGTCAATATTGCCGAAGGTGTGCTGAAGCCGACCCCGATTGCCATCCCGACCTTCGAGGCGACGGGTGACAATGTGCAGCTGGCGACCGACATCACCGCGGTTGTGCAGAATGATCTGCTATCGACGGGCCTGTTCACGATCACCCCGCAAAGCGCACATATCCAGCGCGATCTTTCGATCAATGCGCAGCCGCGCTTTGCGGACTGGAAGATCATCCAGACGGATGCCCTGGTTGTCGGCGAAGTCGATACGGTGACGGTCGAGGGGGTCGAATTCATCCGCGCCTCCGTCCGTCTCTGGGACGTCTATGGCGAGGAAGTCATGCGCCTTGAGGGACAGGCCGGCCGACGCTTCACGGCAAAGCCTGAAGACTGGCGCCGCATCGCGCACAAGATTGCAGATTCCATTTATTCGCGCCTGACCGGTGAAGATCCGTATTTCGACTCACGCATCGTCTACATCGCCGAGACCGGCCCGAAGGATGCACGCACCAAGCGCCTCGCCATCATGGATTCTGACGGTGCCAATGTGAAATATCTGACGTCCGGCACCTTCACCGTGCTGACGCCGCGATTCTCGCCGTCGAACCAGCAGATCACCTATATGTCGTATGAGAATAACCGTCCGCGCGTCTATCTCTTCGACATCCAGAACGGTCGCCAGGAAGTTCTCGGCAATTTCCAGAACATGACTTTTGCGCCGCGTTTCTCGCGTGATGGCCAGTCGGTCCTGCTGACGCAGGCCAATAGCGGCAATTCCGACATCTTCATCCGCGATCTCGTAACCCAGAGCACGCGCAGGCTGACAGATCACCCGGCGATCGATACCTCGCCATCCATGTCGCCAGATGGCCGCCAGATTGTGTTCAACTCCGACCGCGGTGGCAGCCCGCAGCTCTACATAATGAACACGGATGGTTCGCCGCTCACCTGTCCGTCGGGCGGCCGCGACACCGCCTGCCGGATCACATTCGGGTCGGGCCGCTATTCGACACCGGTCTGGAGCCCACGCGGTGACCTGATTGCCTTCACCAAGCAGGCCGCCGGAAAATTCCATATCGGCGTGATCGGCATCGACGGAGAGGGCGAGCGTTTGCTGACCGAATCCTATCTCGATGAAGGTCCGGAATGGTCGCCGAATGGCCGTGTGATCACCTTCTTCCGCGAGACGTCACCGGGGGCAGGACCAAAGCTCTGGTCGGTTGACCTTACAGGCCGCAATCTTCGCCAGATTCCAACGCCGACCGACGCTTCGGACCCGGCCTGGTCTCCTCTTTTGAACTGAAGACTTGCTGTTTGAAGTATAGTGTTCAAAATGCCACAGCGTGCTGATCAAGAATCAGGTCGGTATATTAGCCACGAAGTTGACAAATTCGCTGTCTATAGGCGCACGCTGAAACGACCATAGCAAGGAGTAACCAATGCGTCGTACTGTAATGTCTACCGCTTCCATCGCCCTTCTTCTCGGCGCTGCAGCATGTGCTTCCAAACCGAAGCCAGCCCCGGTGCAGGAAACTGCTCCTGTTGCTGAAACCACAGAACCAGCGAATACCGGCACTGTGGTCGAAGAACCAACCCGCGTCATCGACGCCGGCCCAGCTGCTGGTTCGATCGAAGACTTCACCGTCAATGTTGGTGACCGCGTCTATTTCGATCTCGACCAGTATCGCCTCGACTCCGACGATCAGGATATCCTGCAGCGTCAGGCAGCCTGGCTGCAGTCCTATCCGTCGGTTCGCATTCTCGTCGCTGGTAACTGCGATGAGCGTGGCACACGCGAGTATAACCTCGCCCTCGGCGAGCGCCGCGCAAGCATCGTGAAGGACTATCTCGTCAGCCTCGGCGTTGATCCGGCCCGTATCGAAACCGTTTCTTACGGCAAGGAGCGCCCGCTGGCGACTGCATCCAATGAGGCGGCCTGGGCTCTCAACCGCAACGGCTTCACCCAGATCCTGTCCGGCGCAACCAGCTAAGGCGGTGTGCCAACTGTAATGATTGAGCCGGGTGCCATAATTTGGCCCCGGCTTTTTCATATGCGAAAACGCTGAACACCCGATTCGCGTGGAGTCTTCTATATGAACCGTCTGGTTATCGCCTGTAGCCTGCTTGCCATGTCGTTCGTCAGCGTTCCTGTTGCCAGCGCACAAGCTGCCCCGATTGTGCGGGGTGCGACGAGTGGCAACCTTGCCGACGCCGTCGCCGATGTGCGTCAGCAAAACGCGCAGCTGAAGCTGAGCGTGACCCGCCTTCAGGATGAGAATGCCCAGCTCAACGGCAAGATCGAAACTCTTGAATTCCTTCTTTCGCAATCTCGTGACGAGATGAACCGCATGCAGAATGACGACGCGCAGATCGCAGAGGAGCTTGAAAGCCTGCGCAGTGCCAATGCGAGTCTGAATAGCCGCCTGCAGGATCTTGAGGGTGACATACAGGCCATTCTCAGCCGGGGACTCACCGATGAAGGCAGCGAGGCCGTGATCGCGGCGCGCACGGCGCCTCCGGAAGATGCTGATGAGCGGGCGCAGGTTGCCAGTGCTGCAACGCAGGCGGGAACCCAGCGCCGGATTGTGACGCGTACAACAGACACGGGGACTTCAGGTGCCAATCCGTCCGTGCAGGGTTCGCTCGGTACGCTGACAGCCAGCGACCTTCCAGGCGAGGCCGGCCCGCTGTTTGCGATGGCGAAATCGAGGCTCCTGAAATTCCAGTATGAAGAGGCCGAGCAAGCCTTCCGTGCGTTTCTTGAGCGCTTCGGCGACGATCCGCAGGCGGGCGAAGCCCAGTACTGGCTGGCGGAAACGCTGTTCCAGCAGGAAGCCTTCGCCGAATCCGGCCAGGCCTACACCCAGATGATCCGCGAATATCCCGATGATGCCCGCGCCCCTGACGCGCTGGTCAAGCTCGCGCGGTCCATGCGTCTCGTTGGCGACACGGACAAGGCATGCAACGCGCTTGCCATCCTTCCCGAGCAATATCCGAACGCGTCGGGCGTGACGCGGAACCTGGCGGCGCTTGAAAGCACGCGGTCGGGTTGCGAGTCCTAGGCCAGCATACTCATCAACTGATTGATCGCATGGCGGCGGGGCGAGAGGGGCCCGTCGCCATCGCCGTTTCTGGCGGCAGTGATTCGCTGGCGCTGCTCCTGACGGCGCATGACTGGGCCAAGGTGAGCGGGCGAGACCTTCTGGTTCTGACCGTCGATCATGGGCTTCGCCCGGAAGCAGTGGATGAAGCGAAGGGCGTTGCAGCCCGTTCTGAGGCGCTCGGCCATGCAAGCCGCATTCTGACATGGAGAGATGGCGCACCCAGCCAGGTGCAGGCAAGGAAGGCCCGGCATGGCCTGCTTGCGCGTGCAGCGCGTAATATCGGCGCTGAGCTCCTCCTGCTTGGCCACACGCGCACCGATGTGGAAGAGACGATGCTCATGCGGCTGGCCCGCCCGACTCGTCTGCCGGCCTCGATTGGACCGCAGCCGGTATCGGTGTCGCCGGTCTGGCCGGAAGGGCGCGGCCTGCTGATCGGTCGGCCCCTGATTGGCGTGAAGCGGGCGATGATCATGTCCTCGCTCGCGCAAGCTGGTGAGGCCTGGGTGAGTGACCCCAGCAATGAGTCTGACGCCTACGAGCGGGTCCGGATCCGCAAGCTCTCTGAACGGCTCGATCCGGCGCGGCTGCACAAGGTGACATCAGCTGGAATGATACTCAGGGCGGTTGAGGACGTGCGGCTTGCTGGGCTTGTCGAGCAGCGCGCCCGCGTCGATGCCGATGGTCTGATGTCGGTTGATCTCACAGCCTGCGAGGCAGCTCCGCCCGTTATGCGGCGCTTTCTGGCGCTGCTGCTGCTGGCAGCATCGGGCGACAGCAGGTCCGCCGCTGCGCCGGCTGTGCAGGCGCTCGCAGAAGACATTGCAGCTGGTGGTCCCGCGAGCCGTTTGACGCTTGGCGGGGGGTGGGTTCAGAGACGCGGTGGCACGCTGCTCATCGGGCGTGATCCGGGTGAGGCCCGCCTTGAATGGCGCGGCGGCATCTGGGATGGCCGGTATCAGCGCGGTGCTCGCCTTGCGCGCGGTGATGCACTTCCATTCCTGGTACGTCACAGTGTGCCGGATGAGCCGTGGGAAGAAATCGTCTCCGGGCGGCTTGCCCTATGGGCGGAAGCGCTGAGGCTTGGCGCAGACATCGCGGCCGAGCTTGCCAGTCATTCGCCCGGCAGCCCGCTCTCGATGGCTACCACACACCCCGCCTGAGGCCGGCCCAGACGTATCCGCCCAGCGTTGGCGCGAACCATTGCTTCGAAGGAAGGTCCACCATTGTGGGGCTGAGCTGGCCGTTCAGGGCGTCCTCCATGGCACGAATGACGATGCCGCGACTGCCAGCGGCCATGCGCCAGAGATAGGTGTGAAAATTGTCGCCCGGTTCCACCTGCACCTTTGACTGGTAGAGAATGTCGCCGGTGTCGACGCCGCTATCGATGAGGTGGACGGTCGCGCCGAAATGCTCCGGTTCACCATTGGCGAGCGCGAAATAGCCGCCGAACATGCCGCGATAGGCCGGATTGATGCCGGAATGGTAGTTGATGAAAGGCGCGTCGACGCTGGTCAGCGTCTGCGCTGAGATCATGCGGGTCGATACCACGAAGACGGCACGCGGGCCGGCGGCTTTCAGGGCGCGGCGGCAGGCGTCCGAGTTTACGGACGGCACATGGGTGATGTTCGTTCCCGGGCGCGGCTCGGGTTCAAGCTTGTGGCGCTCGATCATCTCACTGATGATGCGGTCCGTGCCGCGCCTCGTCAGCTTGATGGGCAGGCGGGCGGCCTGCATGCTGGCAACCCTGAGTGGCCCGAGCATGCGCCGGCGGCGTTTCCAGAAGAGGGCTTCCGGTTCGCCCTGCTCAACGATGACTGGAAAATCACCGAAGCGGTCGCGCAGGGCATTGATCATGATCCAGCTGTGCGGCCCGCCGGAGGTGAGGGCAATAATGTCAGAGTGTTCGGCCATGAAGGTCCCCAGAATCTGCTGGGACCTTCGTTGCAAACAGCGTGCTAGATGAATCGGAGCCGGAAAATTCGCCTGAAATTTTAGGGCTTGTTGTGTGCTGAGCCTCAGCTGACCTTGCGGACCGCGTCGGCGATCTCGTTCACCGCGTTTTCCATATCGTCGGCGTTCTCAGCCTCGGCCATGACGCGGATGAGCGGCTCTGTGCCGGATTTGCGGATCACGAGACGGCCGGACGAGCCGAGGCGTTTCTCTACCGCCGCAATCGTATCCTTTACCGAAGCCTCGTCCAGCGGCGCGCCAGAGGAGTAGCGGACATTCACCAGCTTTTGCGGGATCGGCTCGAAGACACGGGCGACCTCAGACAGCGGCTTGCCGCTTTCGACGAGCACAGCCAGGACCTGTAGCGCCGCGATCAGTCCATCGCCTGTCGTGGCATAGTCGGAGAGAACGATGTGGCCGGACTGTTCGCCGCCGAGATTGAACCCGCCTTCGCGCATTCTCTCGACGACATAGCGGTCACCGACCTTGGTGCGCTCCAGTGTGAGGCCCAGCGAGCCGAGATATTTCTCGAGGCCCAGATTGGACATGACCGTGGTCACGACGCCTTTCTTGGAAAGCTGCTTTGCCGCCTGCCAATGGGTTGCGACGAGGCCGATGAGCTGGTCGCCATCGATCTCATTGCCTTTCTCATCAACAAGGATGCAGCGGTCGGCGTCGCCATCCAGCGCAATGCCAATATCGGCGCGGTATTTGAGCACCGCTTCGCGCAGGGCCAGCGTGTCGGTGCTGCCGACCTCGCGGTTGATGTTGAAGCCGTCCGGATTGACGCCGATCGGGAAGACTTCTGCACCAAGCTCATAGAGCGCAGCCGGGGCGACCTTGTAGGCCGCGCCATTTGCGCAATCGATGCAGACGCGCAGGCCTGACAAGCGCATCCCGCGCGGGAAGGTGGCCTTGACGATCTCCACATAGCGGGCCTGCGCATCGTCAACCCGGCGGGCACGGCCGAGGGCCTCCGGCGCGGCGAGCTTGTCGTCCAGCGCGCGGTCCATGCGGCTCTCGATTTCGAGCTCGATGTCGTCGGAGAGCTTGAAGCCGTCCGGGCCGAAGAGTTTGAGGCCATTATCCTCAAAGGAATTGTGGCTGGCGGAGATCATCACGCCGAGATCGGCGCGCAGGGAGCGCGTCATCATGGCGACGCCGGGAGTCGGAAGCGGCCCGAACAGGGTGACGTCCATGCCGACCGAGGTGAAGCCTGCCACGAGGGCCGGTTCGATCATATAGCCGGACAGGCGTGTGTCCTTTCCGATTACGACGGAGTGTCGGCGCGAGCCGCCACGGCGGAAATACTTGCCCGCCGCCATGCCGAGACGCATTGCGATTTCCGGAGTCATCGGGGGTGTGTTGGCCGTCCCGCGAATGCCGTCGGTACCAAAGTATTTTCGCGACATCCAAGCTCTCCTGTGTCGTCCGGGACGTTTGCAGCTGGCATGCCACATCTGCCAATCGGCTGCCAAGACCAGATACGGGCAATCAGGCGTCAGAATGGCAGGGGGATCAAAATATCAAATTAATGCCGGGGGCCTGTCACAATCCGACACGGTTTTTGCAATGACGTAACGCACCTGTGTCTCATATGGCGAGTATGACAGCTGTGAACGGAATGGATTGAGTTTGTATGTGTGGAATTATTGGCATTCTTGGGAGTGAGCCAGTTGCGCCGCGGCTTCTGGAGGCGCTCCGTCGCCTTGAGTATCGCGGCTATGACAGCGCGGGTGTCGCCGTGCTTGACGATACAGGCAGGATGGATCGCCGCCGCGCACCGGGCAAGCTGAAGAACCTGGAAGCCGAACTCGCGGAAAACCCGCTCGCGGGGTTTCAGGGTATCGGCCATACGCGCTGGGCCACGCATGGTTCGCCGACAGTGGTGAACGCGCACCCGCACGTCTCCGGTCCCGTTGCAGTGGTTCATAATGGGATTATCGAGAACTTCCGCGACCTTCGTCAGGACCTTGAGGCCAAGGGCCACAAGTTCGAAACCGAGACAGATTCAGAAACGATTGCGCACCTCATCGCCTCGAACATTCAGGCCGGAATGAGCGAAGTCGACGCGGTGAAGGCTGGCCTTGCCCGACTCGAAGGCGCGTTCGCGCTGGCCTTCCTGTTCGCCGGCAAGCCTGACCTGCTGATCGGCGCCCGCAAGGGCTCGCCTCTGGCCATCGGTGTTGGCGATGGTGAGATGTATCTCGGGTCCGATGCGCTTGCTGTTGCGCCATTTACAAACAAGGTCGTCTATCTGGAAGAAGGCGACTGGTGCGTGCTCGACCGCGACAGTTACACGGTTTTCAACGAGAAGGGCGCTGAGGTCAGCCGCGAAGTGACCCTCGTGCAGGGCGCTGGTGCCGCGGCTGAGAAGGGCAATTATCGCCACTTCATGCAGAAGGAAATCTTCGAGCAGCCCGATTCCACGGCGCGCACGATTGGTGCCTATGTTAATGTGCTGAAGCAGACGGTCGAACTGCCGGGTGAGAATGGCCACGCGATTGACTGGAACGACGTGACCAGCCTGCACATGATCGCCTGCGGAACGGCGCATTACGCCACGCGGGTTGCCGAATACTGGTTCGAACAGGTCGCGGGCCTGCCGGTGAAGACCGACATCGCCTCCGAATTCCGCTACCGCGAACCGGCCTTGCCGAAGACAGGCGGGCTCGCACTCTTCGTCAGCCAGTCCGGCGAGACCGCCGACACGCTGGCGGCGCTTCGCTATTGCAAGGAAAAGGGGCTGAAGACGGCCGCTGTCGTCAATGTGCCGACATCGACCATCGCGCGTGAGGCCGACCTTGTCCTGCCGACGCTGGCCGGCCCTGAAATCGGTGTGGCCTCGACCAAGGCGTTTACCGCGCAGCTCTCAGCGCTCGCGGCGGTCGCCATCGCGGCGGGCCGGGGCCGTGAAACGCTTTCCAGGGATGCTGAAATCCGGCTCGGCAAGGCGCTGACCCAGCTGCCACGCCTAATCTCTTCGACGCTTGCGCTCGATGAGCGGATCGAGAAGCTCGCGCGTGACATCGCGAAAGCGACAGATGTCATCTATCTCGGACGCGGCGTTCATTACCCGATTGCGCTGGAAGGGGCGCTCAAGCTGAAGGAGATCAGCTATATTCATGCTGAAGGCTATGCATCGGGAGAGCTGAAGCACGGTCCGATTGCGCTGATCGACGAAGACACGCCGGTTGTGTTTGTCGCGCCATTTGATGGGCTGTTCGACAAATCGCTTTCGAACCTGCAGGAAGTCGCTGCGCGCCGCGGCGAGGTGATCCTGATTTCAGATGAAGCTGGCCTGCGGGCGGCGGCGGATGCACCGGCACACCGGATCGAACTACCAGACTGCGACCCCTTCGTCGCGCCGATCCTCTACTCCATCCCTGTGCAGCTTCTCGCCTATCATGTGGCGGTTGAGAAAGGCACGGATGTGGACCAGCCGCGCAACCTCGCAAAGTCCGTCACTGTCGAATAGGCCGCCTCTCTTCAAGTATAAAAAGCCCCGTCAGCGCGAATGCTGTACGGGGCTTTTCAGTTTGTTGTCTCCACCCGTCGGGGTGGCGATGTCATACAATTGATCCAGCAGTCAGCAGGGTCAGGCCGACCAGGCCAGCGGCAAGCGGCAGGCTGAGCAGGGCGGCGAGAAAGCCCTGGCGGGCTTCAGTCAGGGAGGAAACGCTCATTATTTTTATCCTTCAAGCATTTGCAGGGCAGGCATGTTCACCCGTCCCATGCAGCCTATGTAGCATGCCTTGAAAAATAATCAATGAACGAAATCAAAAATATTTAGTGTTCAGTTTCCGGCGTCTTTTCGACACCATGTCTGAGGCCTGCGATGATGATGTCGAGCGCCCCATTCAGCTCGCGGCGAAGCTTTGGCAGGGTGAGCCGGGAAAAGAGCTGCGGGAAGCGGAACTTCATCAGCGCCGACTGGATCATCTCCGCCGTGTAATTGCAGTCTGCAATAGGTGCGAACTCGCCCTTTTCCACGCCATCTTCGAGGATGACGCAGAGATAGATACGCTCCTGAGCGAGGCCTTCATTCATGAAGAGCGGGCGCTCTTCTCCAAGCACTTCAGCCACTTCCAGGATCTTTGCTTCTCGCTCAATGGTCTCATAGCTCTGGGTCAGGTCGTCATGGAAGACCTGCCTCAGGCGCTGCGATGCGGGTCCATCGCTACGCGCGATCTTCGAATAGGCCTGATACCGTTCGGCGTTATACTGCCGGGCCATGGCTTCGGCGATGTCGATCTTGGAGGAGAAGAACCGGTAGATATTGCCAGCTGACATGCAGCAATCCTTGGCAATCTCCGACATGGTTGTTTTGCCATAGCCGTAGTGTTTGATACGGTTCATTGCCGCTTCAAGAATCTGTTCGCGGGTATCTGATTTGTCACTCATGATTACACGATAAGGGAAATGTCTGAATGATCAACGAATTCTTCAGCGCATATGTTCCCGGGAGAGAAATGGCCTGATGCAGAAAATTGGAATCCTTGGGGCAGGCGCCTGGGGCACTGCGCTTGCTTTCACCGCGCGCGAAGCTGGCCGCGACGTGCAGATATGGGCACTGGAACAGGATGTGGCAGACGCGCTGTCGCAGGGCAGGGGCAATCCCGCCTTCCTGCCGGGGATCGACCTTCCGGCCATGCCGGCGTCCAGCGATCTTTCCGACCTCGCCGGGTCGGACGCAATCCTTTCAGTGGTTCCGGTGCAGCATGCCCGCAGGGTCTTTACCGATCTTTCGCCGCACGTCGCGGCCGGAACGCCGATCGTGCTTTGCTCGAAAGGCATCGAGCAATCCAGCCTCAGCCTGATGACGGATGTCCTGCACGAGACCATCCCGCAGGCCGTGCCGGCCGTCCTCTCCGGTCCGAGCTTTGCCGCCGACGTTGCGCGCGGCCTGCCGACCGCCGTGACGCTCGCCTGCGCCGACCAGGCACTGGGTGACACGCTGATGCAGGCCATTGGCCGACCGACGTTCCGCCCCTACTGGTCGAATGACCTCATCGGAGCAGAAGTCGGCGGAGCGGTGAAGAATGTGCTCGCGATTGCCTGCGGCGTTGTCGAGGGCATGAAGCTCGGCAAGTCCGCGCACGCTGCTATTATTGCACGAGGATTTGCAGAGATGACGCGGCTCGCCGTGGCACTTGGCGGGCAAGCGCAGACCTTGTCGGGGCTTTGTGGGCTGGGCGACCTGGTGCTGACCTGCTCGTCGGTGCAGTCCCGCAATATGAGCTTTGGCAAGGCCCTCGGCGAGGGCCAGTCGGCCGAAGCAATCCTGGCAGAGCGAAATTCTGTGACCGAAGGTGTTGCCACAGCACCGGCCTTGATCGCGCTTGCCGAGCGGGAAGGCGTGTCCATGCCAATCTGTGAGGCGGTCGACGATACGTTGAGCAACCGGATGAGCCTCGACGAGGCGATCCGGGACCTGTTATCCCGGCCCTTCACGCAGGAGACAAGCTGACATGCCGCAATTTCTGATCAATGCCCGCGACAAGGCGGGAGCCCTTGAGTTGTGCATGGCGAACCGCCCACAGCACCTGAAATGGGCGAAATCACGTGCGGGCAGGATCCTGATGGCAAGGCCCGTCTTTGCCGATGATGACGAATCCTTTGCCGGTTCGACCTTCGGCGCAGAATTCGACATGCTTGAAGACGCGAAAGCCTGGACTGCCGATGATCCATACGCAAAGGCGCGGCTCTTCGATGCGGTGGAGATACGCCCGTTCAAATGGCTGCTTGGGGACGGCAAGTGATGAGAAAGTTCGTCAGTGGTAATCTTAACTACTCGAGCTGGTCGATCCGGGCCCTGCTCATGGCGCGTCATGTCGGGCTGCAGGTCGAGGAGGAGATCGTTCCGCTCGATTTTCCGGCGACGACCGCGCGCCTGGCAGACATCAGCCCGAGCAGGAAGGTCCCCCTGCTAATCTGGGATGACGAAACCGTGTGGGATTCGCTCGCGATCATCGAATGGCTGGCTGAACGCTATCCGAGCGTCTGGCCGGAGAACCCGGCCGCGCGGGCCCGCGCGCGGGCGATATCGGCGGAGATGCATTCAGGCTTTCCGACGCTTCGCCGCGATTGTCCGATGGATATCCGCTCCCGGCACGCCACGCCGGAGCTGACTGCCGCGCTGCAGGCGGATGTGCAGCGTGTGGACACGATCTGGTCGGAAACGCGCGAGCGGTTTGGCGTGCGCGGTGATTTCCTGTTCGGTGACTGGAGTGCTGCGGACGCTGTCTACGCCCCGGTTGTAACGCGGTTTATCACCTACAACCTGCCGCGCAGCGAGATTGCACAGGCCTATATGGACGCTGTCATGGCGCACCCGCTGATGGTGACGCTGGCTGAAGAAGCGGCAGCCGAACCCTGGTGGATCAAATATGAAGCGGGCGTGCGCAGCGCGGGCTTCACGTCTTCGGAAAATTCATGAGGTCATAGCCGAGATCGTGGCGGAACAGCTCGCTGACGCGCTGGCGGTAAATGTCCAGCGCCTCGCCTGAAAACTGTTCTTCCAGCGGCGTCTTGCGGAACTGGAGCACATTGGCTTCGGCTTCGGGGTCGACCTTTTTCGCCATCGCATCCTTGGTGCCGGCCTTCAGGGCGGCATCGATCGATTTCGGCGTCAGCGCGATTTTCCAATGGGCGGCCATGCCGCCAAGGATGGCCCGGGGATTGGCGCGGGTGTCCTCATAGTGGACGCGGTAGATCCGGTCGCCGGCCTCCTCTAGCACTTCGCCCCAGCGGTTCCAGAACCGGGCGATCCAGTAAAGGTCTGCGCGGTAGGCAGAGCCGGACGGGTCGCCGCGCAGATAGTCCAGCCAGTCGACATTCAGCTCATGATTCCATTTCGCATGGTGGCTCGCGAGAATGCTCATCGGGTGGCGCACGAAGAGGACGTAGGGCGGCAGGGAAGCAAGCTTGCGGGCCCAGCCCCAATCGGCGAGCCGGTGCGGGATGGTGTGGCTGAAGGCGAGGCGCGGCAATTCCTTATAAGTCGGCTTGTCCTTGGGCCAGCCAATATAGGGGCGCACCGCATCTTCGGAGAAATAGAGCGGGCGCGGCACGTCATATGTGTCGGCGAGCGCGACCGAAAACATGTATTTTACCCAGTGCGTGCCGGAATTCTTGGAGGTGACAAGCACCCCGTCAAAAGCGCGGTGGCGCAGGATGGAAAAATTGCCCCAATTGTCCTTGCGGACGCGTTTGTCGAATGCGCTGCTCATTGGGAGTGGTTGTAGTCCGCTGCGCCGCGTCCTGCCAAGCAGTTCAGTTCAGTCCGGCCTTCTGGCGCCAGATCTGGATGAGATCACGTTCCATGATGCTGACATCACCATCGGCTACGGCGACATTTTCCAGCATGCTGGCCAGTTCGTCGAATTCCTTGTGACCCATGCCGGGCGATTTCACGATCACTTCGCTCATGCGGCCTACCACAATGTGCGAGGCGGGGGCATTGCGCGTGAGCCAGCCGGCCTGCGTCACCATCTCTTCCGCGGTGCTGTCGCTGAAGCCGAAATGCTCGATCATTTCGGCGCGCATCGCCGCTTCCTGCTTTTCGGTGATTGCGCCCCGGGTGCGGGCGATTTCAAGCATCATCACGGCGGCAGCCTCGCGAGGGTCCTTCACCGTCTCGAGACCACCCTTGCGGGCCCGCCGTCGCCTGAAGTCGAGTTCGCGCGGTTTGTTGGCAAGCCCCTTGGCGGCGTTATAGCCGTCGCGGGCGGCGCCATGCAGCATCTTCAGGCGCCAGTACCAGACGGCGATGAAGGTGAGGAAACCCAGCAAAGCAAGCAGGATATGCATTAAAAAGCTCTCCGACAGTCCCTGCCGGAGAGCTTAGTTGTTTGCCCTCCGGAATAGAAGAGGGATTGGTGTTGGCGCTTATTCGCCTTCGCCCGCTTCCATTTCCGGCTCTGCGTCATCGGGCAGGGCTGGCTCTTCGCCACCTGTTGCGTCTTCTGCGGGTGCCGCGGTCGTCTCGTTCATGTGCGCCTGCGTGATGACGTAGGCGCGAATGGCTTCGGAGTCTTCCGGCGTGATGACGTCGGAGAAGGACACCATGCCATTGGCCGCAAGGTTGCCATCCATGACCACGCCCTTCCACGCTTCGGCGCTGGCAGTGTAGCTCGACCAGCGAAGGTCAGGCAGGACGCCGGAACTGATGCCGAGCATGCCGTGGCAGACCGCGCAATTGCGGGAATAGTGCACAAGACCCGCCTGAAGCATGTCCTCGTCGCCAAACGGGTCGGCCTTTGGCTCAGGTTCGACAATCAGGCCGGTGTCGAGCGGTGGAATTTCCGCTTCGCCGCCCAGCTTGAACGTAATGACCTTGCCAACGGCTGGCGGGACGGTGTCCTTGAACAGGAATCCGGCCGCAAGGCCATAGGCGTGGCCCCAGCCTGTTGTGATGGTCACGTATTGCTCGCCATCGATTTCGTACGTGCCCGGTCCGGAGAGTGCGCCGGAATGCAGCTGTTCGGACCAGAGTTCATCGCCCGTCGCCGCATCATAAGCTGCGAAGGTGCCATCAAGCTTGCCCTGGAAGACGATGCCGCTGGCGGTGGACAGGATACCGCCATTCCAGCCGGCTTCATGCTCGACCGTCCAGCGTGCTTCCCGCTTGACCGGGTCCCAGGCGACGAGTGTGCCCTTGGCGGAGGCCCGCAGCGCTTCGACCGTGCCTTCCGGATAGCGAAGCGGCATACCGGCAGAAAGGTCCATGCCGGTGTTCCACTTGGCCGGCTTGGACTTGAAGCGCGCATCCGTGATGTAGGCTTGCGCGGTTTCCATGGCAGGAATGTAGACAAGGCCGAGATCCGGGTTCATCGCCATCGGATGCCAGTTGTGCGCGCCATACGGCGCCGGGATCTGGACGAAGCCCGCATAGGTCGCCGGATCATTGTTGCGCGCTTCGGGGTGCTCAATCGGACGGCCATCTTCGTCGAGGCCTTCGGCCCAGTTGATATTGGCGTAAGGCTCACCCGAGATGAGTTCGCCGGTGGCCGCGTCTATGATGTAGAAAAAGCCGTTCTTCGGGGCCTGCATGGCAACGCGGCGGCTTGCGCCATTCTCGCCGAGTGGCAGGTCGGCCAGCATGATGTGCTGGGTAGCGGTGTAATCCCAATTGTCGCGCGGCGTGGTCTGATAGTGCCAGTTGTATTCGCCCGTGTCGGCATTGACCGCGACGATGGAGGAAACAAACAGGTTGTCGCCGTCGCTATTGGGATCGCGCAGGTTGGCATTCCATGGCGAGCCATTGCCAACCCCGAAGATGACCTGGTTGTTCTCGACATCATAGACAATCGAGTCCCAGACCGTGCCGCCGCCGCCATCGGTGGTCCATGCGCCATCATTGCCCCAGGTGTCATTGGCGAGTTCGGCGAAAATCGCATCGGAGGCTGCGCCGTCAGGCTCCTTGTTCGGATTGGGTACAGTGTAGAACCGCCAGGAGAGGTCGCCGGTCTCGGCATCATAGGCTGAGAGGTATCCGCGGACCCCAAGCTCTGCGCCGCCATTGCCGATCAGCACATTGCCTTTGACGATGCGCGGTGCGCCGGTGATCGTATAGGGCTTGGACTGGTCGACGGTCACCTTGCTCCAGACGACATCGCCGGTCTTGGCGTCGAGCGCCTCGAGACGGCCATCGATCACGCCGACATAGACCTTGCCATCATAGACAGCGACACCGCGGTTCACGACATCGCAGCAGGCCTTCACGCCGACCGCCTTGTCGACTTCCGGATCGTACACCCACAGTTCTTCTCCGGTGACAGGATCGAGCGCATAGACGATCGACCAGCTGGAAGTGAGGTACATCACGCCGTCCACGACAATCGGGGTCGATTCGATGCCGCGGCCGGTCTGCAGGTCATAGGTCCAGGCGGCGGACAGTTCGGAAATATTGTCCTTGGTAATCCCGGTCAGGCCGGAGTGGCGTTGCTCATCATAGGTGCCATTGTATGTCAGCCATTCCTGGGGCGTTTCACCGGCTGCAAGCAGGCGCGCATCGTCGACGGCAGCCGTGCCGGTCGCATCGGGCGCTTCGACAGGCGGGCTCTCCGCCTTTTCGATATCCTCGACAGTATCGGACGGGTTGCCGCATGCCGCCAGCAACAGCGCTGACACGGCTGCGGTCGCTATCAAGCGAACGGATTTCATGATCACTCCTGAGTTTGCCTCTCCCATGGCGTCCCGTCTTTGCGCGGGTTCCGCCTGAACGATGGGCATGCTAGCTTTTTTTAAATGCTTGTCGAGACGGACGCTAGGGAAAGCGCCTCAGAGGCCCGCCGCTGTAATCAGGTCTTCGCGTGCAGCGTCCATGGCGGCCCCGACAATCTCTTTCCACGCGTCAATGGATGTCGCCTTGTCGGCACCCTCAGGGAAGTTGAGCGAGCGGGATGCATTGACGATTCCGCCGACGAGCCGGTTCCCGTCCGGGACAAATCCGGCAAGCGCTTCCTTTGCGCCCGCGCCCTGTGCGCCATAGCCTGGCACGAGAAAAAGGGCCTTGGGAGCCAGCTCGCGCAGGCGTTTTGCTTCGGCCGGTCCTGTGGCGCCGGTCACCAGCATCAGGCCGGACCAGCCACTTGCTCCCGTCAGGCGGTCGATCATGGGCGCGAGCGCTTCGACCACCCGTTCGAAGAGCGGGGCGCCGCCCATGTCGCGGGACTGGAAGTCGGCCGAACCGGGATTGGATGTCCGGGCGAGTACGACAACGCCTTTTCCGAACTGCTCGGCGGCTTTTACGTGCGGCTCGATCGTGTCGAGCCCCATATAGGGGTTCACGGTGAGCGCGTCGCAGGTAAACGGCGCGGGCTCCTTGAGGAAGGCGGAGGTGTAGCCTTCAGCGGTTGAGCCAATGTCGCCGCGCTTGGCGTCCATGAGGATGAGCAGTCCTGCCTCGCGCGCGCGGGCGAGAATGCGTTCCAGGGCGCGCAGGCCGGGCCAGCCATGGCGTTCGAAAAACGCGATCTGCGGTTTGACGATGCCGGTCCTGCCAATGGCGGTTTCGACCAGTGCCTGTCCCCAGCGTTCGATGCCATCGGGCGTATCACCGCCGAAAATGGCCGGGATCTTTCCGGCATGCGGGTCGATGCCGACGCAGAGCGGACCGTGCATGGCGGTCGCCTCGATCAGCCGGTCGGCAAAGGGTTTCAAGAATTGTCTCCGACGCTGCAAGCGACTTTCACGACCTGAAGGCTCTGACGGGCACGGTCGGCTGATCCCCCATAGGTGTCCGGTCCGAAGGGAAGCGGGCGCTCGCCGATCGGCTCAACGCCTTTCTCGGCGAGGAATTCCGCGATGGCTTCTGGCGAGGCGCTGTAGATACGACCGCGGCGCGGGCTTTCGGCGATGATGACACCGCGCACGCGGCCATCGGAGTCGTAGACCGGCCCGCCGGACAAGCCGCCAAGCGATCCGCTGAGGTCTGATGTGCGCCCGGTTTCGGCCCAGGTCAGGACCGGTTCCTCGCCCCTGCGAAGGCCGCTCGTGACGAGCTTCGAGCGCGAGATAAGGCGGCTGGCGGCCTCACCAGGTCGACCCTGTGGGTAGCCGACATGGAAGCCATAGGAGCCAATGCGAAGGTCAGGCGAGGTGTCGAGGGCAACGGGTGAGAGGCTGGGATAGGCCGTCAGCAGCGCAAGATCAGTCGACTGGGACACATCCACTTTTTCGACCCGCAAATAGCGGTTCGGTGCAACGAGAAGGGATACGTCCTCGCAGCCATCGACCACGTGACGGGCCGTCAGCCACTGGCCGTCCGTATTGATCGAAAAGGCCGTTCCAATGCCATCCCGTGGGCTGTCGACGCGGACGAGGACGGTTTCGTCGAAGGCGGAAGGCGGCGGGAGGGTTGCGCCTTCGCGCTCAACCGAGTCCGGCGTCGCTGGCGGCGCATCCTGGTCTGGCACATTGGAAAAGACGCCGCCAACAATCGCAAGAAGGGCGAGCGTGTAAACCAGCCAGTCAGGGACAAAACGCAAGGCGGCTTCTCCTCCTTAAAACCGTTGAAGGGCCGGGTCCCAGAGGCCGGCCGCGAGCAACATGGCACTGGCAAGCTTGGTCCCGATCAGGACGATGGCAGCGCCTGCTTCATCATCCTGAATTCGCTTCGGCAAGTCTCGCAGCATCAGGTCCGTAAGTCGATAGGCAAGCAGCTGCAGAATGAGCGATACGATGCCCCAGAGCATGAGATCGAGAAGCGACACGCTGGATGCAAGACAGGAGGCGAGCGGGATGGCAAGACCGACGATTGCGCCGGCCAAAGCGAGGCCCGCCGTGCCATTGCCGCCTTTGACGAGGGCCAGTTCCTTCCACGGGGTCAGCAGTACATAGACTGAGACGGCCAGAATGAGCATGAGGCCCGCGGCCCCGGTCCAGAGCAGGAAAGTCGGAAAACCTTCCTGGAATGACTGAAATACTGATCCCATGAATACACCGGCCTGTTGTCTTGGAAAGCTTTGTCCTAAACAAGCTACGGCTCTCACTCAAGGACAATGGAGAAATCATGCTGCATCGCGGAAAAACGGCTCTTGTAACGGGCTCTTCAAGCGGAATCGGCAAGGCGATTGCCGAAGCGTTTGCAGCAGAAGGCGCGAATGTCGTTCTGAACGGACTGGTAAAGCCAGGTGAGGAGGATGCGCTCGTCCAGGAGTTCGAGAGCAAGTATGATGGAAAATTCGGATTTTCCGGCGCGAACCTGACCGATCCCGAAGCCATTGAGGGCCTGATCAGCTATGCGGCGCGCGACTTTGGCGGCGTCGATATCCTCGTCAATAATGCCGGTGTCCAGCATGTCTCCCCAATCGAGGATTTCCCAGTCGCCAAATGGGACCTGATCATCAGCCTCAATCTGAGCGCGGCCTTTCATACGACGCGGATGTGCATGAAGCCGATGAAGGAAAAAGGCTGGGGCCGGATCGTGAATACGGCCAGCGCGCACGCGCTCGTCGCTTCGCCTTACAAGGCGGCCTATGTCGCGGCCAAGCACGGCATTGCCGGCCTCACCAAGGTCGTTGCGCTGGAGGGGGCGCAACACGGCGTGCGCTGTAATGCGATTTGCCCTGGTTATGTCCACACGCCGCTGGTCGATGCTCAGATAGCAGACACTGCCAAGGCGCGGGGTATCACCGAGGACGAGGTCAAGCAGAACGTCCTGCTTGCGGCCCAGCCGACAAAAGAGTTTGTCACAGCCGTACAGGTGGGGGCGATGGCGGTCTTCCTGACAAGCCCTGCCGGCGACCAGATCAATGGCGCGCTCATGCAGATGGATGGTGGCTGGGTGGCGCAGTGACGCTACGTCACCTGCAATGGATATTGCAGGACAAAAACTAAATGACTGGTTTCCATTCAGGCTCGATTCAGCTTAGTTCCCCTAGGCGGTCCGGGTTATCCAGGGGAGGCATACATGCTCAAAACTACTCTTTTCGCAGCCGTGTCGGTTGGTTTCGCGGGCGCTGCAAGTGCTCAGATTCTGGAAATTGAGGACCATCACGAACGCTTCGATGTCGCCGGGGTGAAGCTCGGAGATACGCCGGATGACGCCATCGCGACATTGAAGGATCGCGGCTATGAGTGTGATTTCCGGGGCCTGATGGGAGCCGACGGCGCCCCGGTGAACGAGCATGGCAATGCCGGCTATATGCGTTGCAAGACGACCGAGATGCTCGAGGTCGGACGCCGCAGCTATGCGCGCGGCGAGATGGATCTTTTCTTCGGCAACCTCGACCTCTCCGGAACGGGGACAGATGCGAGCAAGGTTTTCGTGCAGAAAATGGTGTTCAAGGAGCGCTATGGCGACAAGCCGAACCTCGACACAATGCATGCACGTATCCAGTCCAAATACACCGGAGCAGAGCGAAGCCAGGGCAAGTGGATTGCGTTCGGCAAGTCAGCACCGGATCAGGAGGCGCGCGAAGACGCTTACCGGGCGAAAGTGCAATCCTGCGCGGAGTACCGGAACGAGGCGCGCCGCGACGGCACGACAAGGGATGAGCGGATCAAGATTCTCGAATGTGCGCTGGAGCGGGCTGAACTGAACTATAGTTTCATGATTGGTCATCCTACGCAGATGACGGCGAAATACTCGAACCGCCCGACTGACGAATATTCCACGATTGAAATTACAGCTGAATGGCCAGCCTGGCTGCGGGTCCAGCAAATCCACGTGGATGCGGCCAACAACTCGAAGTCTCTCGAAGCGGCCAAGGCAGGCCCGCAGATCGATGAGGACGTCGAGACGACCTTCTAGGTCTTTGCGGCGCTGATAAGGGCCGGGCTCCTCGCTTGCGGGGGGCTGCATAATAACGGCCCCGCCCCGCCCCTCCCCGCGAGCGGGGAGATGCTGTTGTGCCAGCGGCCGAATGGTTCGACTTCGCTCACCATGTCGGCCTGCGTTGCGTCAGAAATAGTCCGACATGGTGAGTGTCCTTCGACTAGCCCAGGATGAGAGTCGAACCATTGCGGGCGAATAGCGCAAACGGTTGAGACCACCCCTCCTTTCTCAGGAGGGGAGGGTAGGCAAGTCAGCTCTCCGTCGCTTCCACCTTGCAGATGCCAGCCTTGTAGTCGCCGACGACACGGATCACCTCGTCGCCGTCCGGCTCGACGCGCTGACCGGAAATGAGATCGACCAGGACGCGCTCGACGAGGCTGTCGAGGCGGGTGACGACATAGCAGTCCACGGTGGGTTCGGCGTGCGCATGGCCGACGCCGCTATCATCGGTGAGGAAGAGATAGCGCCCGCCCGTGACCTGGCCCATGGCGCGCATCAGGAATTCCGCCGTATCATCGACGCCGCTGGCCGCCAGCGGGACAATATGGATGCCCCTGGTGCGGGAGATCAGCCCGCTTTCCCATGTCGACTGGATATCCTCATCATGCGGTGGGGCGTCGGCGACGAGCATGTTCACCTTCACCGCATCGTCACGCCAGCTGAATTCAAGCCCTTTGGCCATCGCGTCCTGCATGGCTTCGGGGAAATCGCCGCCGCCACCGGCGCTCTGCGCTTTCAGGTTTTCGACAAAGGCTTCGAGGTCACCTGTGAGGTCGAAATCCCGGACGACATAGGCATCGCCCGTGTCGCGGTAGACGATGAGGCCGGCCTGGATATCGAGACCGCCCTGGCTTTCACGCACCCTGTCGAGGATGGCGATGAGCTCGCTCTGGAGATATCGCATTTCGTCAGCCATGGAGCCGGTCGCGTCGAGGGTCAGGACGAGATCCAGCTTGGTGACTTTCGCGGCATCGCCGGAGAAACTTATCTCGACCGGGCCATCGGGCCCACCTTCGGTGAGGTTGATCGTTTGGGAGATGCCGGTGCTGCCGGGCGCAATCGCCTTGATGACGACACCCTCCCCCAGCGCGTCGAAACGCGGATAGAGATAGGCCATGCCGTCCGCGCCCGTGCGCAGCGGGAAAAGCGTCTCGCCCTGATCGTTCTGGACGAGAATTTCGACAAAGGGCGCCGGCTTGCCGAGGCGGTCGGTGAACTTCAGTTCGACCCGGTTCGCCGCGTCGACATAGGGCAGGTCCTTGCGGGAGATGAGGCTCTTGCTCTTTTTCAGATAGGCCTCGTACAGGCCGGGATTCAGCACGTCATCATAGTCGCCAGCCGTAAGTGTCCCGGATTGAGGGAGCGGCTTTTCGGCTGCCTTGTCGCGTTCGTCGACGGCGCCGGACATGCTGTCGGCAGGCGCTTCAGCGCTCGGTGCTGGCATGGGGACCGGCTCTGCGCTCGACATCGCCGGAGGCGGGGGTGGCGGAGGCGGCGGAGGAGGTGGTGGTGGCGGTGGGGGTGCCGGTGGGCTGAAGCCGTCTTCCGTTCCCGTGACAATGATGTCGTCTGACCCCTCGCCGGCACGGTCGGTTGCGCAGCTTGCCAGAACAAGAACGCTTGCCATGGCAAGCGCAGCAGATGTTGTGAATCGCATTGAGCGTCCCCTTCTTCGATCCTGAACCGGCAGTCAGTATTAAAATCTGGACACAAACAAGGCGGGCCGACGGAGAATTGTGGCCAGTTCAGTCTCGCTCAAACCTTGCTCATCAAACGCAAGGCGCGCGTGGTTTCGAAGCCTTCGACAGATTTCAGCTTAGTCGCGCGGGGGAAAAGCCCCTCAGCGCGAGGAATCTTCTTCCGGCTCTTCCGGAATTGGCGCGACACGAAGGCCAGTGATCTGGTTGCGTGTCTTGCGAATGATATCAAAGCGGTGACCGTGGAAGGAGAAACGCTGGCCGGGTTCGGGAATGGTCTGGGCTTCGTGGATGACGAGACCGGCGACCGTGACAGCCTCGTCGTCCGGTAGCTGCCAGCCAGAGGCGCGATTGAGGTCACGGATCGTGACCCAGCCTTCCACGATGACCGAGCCATCGGATTGCGGGCGGACACCCTGAACGGGAACATCGTGCTCGTCGCGAATGTCGCCAACAATCTCTTCCAGAATGTCCTCAAGCGTCAGAAGGCCCTGCAGTTCGCCATACTCGTCAACAACGAGGGCAAAGTGGTTGCGCTCTGTCAGGAAGAGGTCGAGCTGGTCCTGAAGCGGTGTCGTCTCTGGCACGAACCAGGGCTCACGCAGGAGTTCGGTCATGTCGATATTGTCGATCTCGCCATTCTGGTTCACGACGGCGCGCAGCAGATCCTTCACGTGCAGGATGCCGGTAATCTCATCGTCGTCCGCATTGTAGAGAGGCAGGCGCGTATGCGGGCTGTTCAGGGCCTGCTTGATGATTTCCGCAGAGGGCGCTGACGCGTCCAGCATGGTGATGTTCTTGCGGTGGATCATCACTTCTTCCACCGTCATGTCTTTCAGGTCGAGTGCGCCGACAAGGCGGTGGCGGTCGGCTTCGTCCACCCCGCCCTCGGAGTGGTGGAAATCGATCGCGCCGCGGATTTCCTCCTCGGCGGTAAAGCTCGCATCAGGCGCGCCAGCGCCAACCAGCCTCAGCGTGGTGTTCACGATGGCCTGGATGATCAAGACGATCCATGACACGGCCTTGACCAGCCACGAGATCGGCTTGCCGACCGACATGGCCATCGAGTCCGCGCGTGTGATGGCATAGGTCTTTGGCAGGACCTCCGCGAAAACGAGGACGAGCACCGTCATCACCGCTGTCGCCACTGCCACGCCCGCAGCCCCCGGCAGGAGCGAGGCGAAGAGCGTCGTCGCCAGGGCAGATGCGAGGATGTTGACGAGGTTGTTGCCCAGCAGGATGGCACCGATCAGGCGTTCGCGGTCACCGATCAGGCCGTTCACTGTGGCGGCGCGCTTGTTTCCTTCGCGCTCCAGCTGGTGCATCCGGGTTCGGGAGGCTGCAGTGAGGGCGGTTTCTGACCCCGAGAAAAAGGCCGACATTCCCAGAAGGCAGAGAATGGCGATAAATGTCCCAATAATCATGGCTCAGCCCTGCTGAAGCTCCTTGTCTAGAAAATCGCGAACGTCCGAAAGGTCGGCGTCCGGCTGGATGAAGGCGCGGCCCAGCCCGCGTGCCAGGATGAGAGGAACGCGCCCGGCGCGCACCTTCTTGTCCTGCTTCATCGCTTCGACGAGCGTGTCAGCGGGATAAGGTCCTCCTGGAAGACAGTTTAAGTGTGTCACAAGGCCCGCAGAATCAAGCAGCTTGCTGGCGCGCTCGCTGTCTTGTCCGGTCATCAGGCCGAGGCGGACCGAATAACGCAGCGCCAGCGCCATTCCCATGGCGACCGCTTCGCCGTGCAGCAGGCTTGGCTTGAAGCCATTCGCTGCCTCCAGCGCATGGCCGAATGTGTGGCCGAGATTGAGCAGGGCGCGAACGCCGGATTCGCGCTCATCCTGCGAGACGATACGGGCCTTTGAGGCGCACGACACCGCAACAGCATGGGCGAGCGCATCCGGTTCGAGCGCGACAACGCGGGCGCCGTTCTGCTCCAGCCATTCGAAGAAATCCGGGTCGTCGATCAGCGCATATTTCACAATCTCGGCATAGCCGGCGAGGCGTTCGCGTTCCGGAAGGGTGGAAAGTACCGACGTGTCGGCGAGCACAAGCTGTGGCTGGTAGAAGGCGCCGATCAAATTCTTGCCCTGGCTCGCATTCACCGCCGTCTTGCCGCCAACCGAGCTGTCGACCTGGGCCAGAAGCGTGGTCGGCACCTGGACGAATTTCATGCCGCGCTTCATCAGCGAGGCGGCGAGACCGGTCAGGTCGCCGACAATGCCGCCGCCGAGCGCGACCAGCACATCGTCGCGGCCTGCGCCTTCCGCAAGCAGCCAGTCCAGAACCTCGCCAAGCGTGCCCCAGGATTTCGAACCTTCCCCATCGGAGACGGCTTTCAGGTGCATGGCGAGGCCGGCCCCGCGGAGACTGTCTTCCAGGGCACCGGCATAAAGCCCGCCGACAGTGCCATCGGTCAGGACGAAAGCGCGCTTCTGCTTGACCAGCGGCGCAAGGTGCGTGCCGGCGGAGACGAGCAGATTGTCGCCGATCACGATGTCATAGCTGCGGTCGCCAAGATCGACGCGCACGATTTTCGGGGATGTCATTGTTTCAGCCATGGCGGGCTTTCGACCACTCATCAAGCGCTTTCAGGATTGAGTCCACGGTCGCCTTGTGCGGACCTTCCTTGCTGGTCACGACGAGATCGGCCTGTTCGTAGATCGGACGACGTTCATCCAGCAGGCGGCTCAGCACGCCTTTTGGGTTGTCTGCTTTCAGAAGTGGACGGTGACTGCGACGGGACACGCGCCGCCAGAGGGTTTCAAGGTCAGCGTTCAGCCAGATCGTCACGGCTTTCTCGCGAAGCAGGTCACGCGTGTCCGGATCGAGATAGGCACCGCCGCCTGTGGCCAGGACATGCGGCTCATCGCCGAGGAGGCGTTCCAGCACGCGCCTTTCGCCGCGGCGGAATTCCGCTTCACCATGCAGGGTGAATATGTCTGCAATGGAGAGGCCGGCGGCTCTCTCAATCTCATTGTCGCTATCGAAGAATTTTCGACCGAGCGTATCGGCCAGCCGCCTGCCAACCGTGGATTTGCCAGCACCCATAAGGCCAACCAGGGCGATGGTGCGGTCAGACAGCGCCGCCTCAATTCTGCCTGCGTCTGCTGTGTACTTGCTGTTTGCGGTCATGGGCTTTTCGGTTTCGTTATGACTGTCCTATACAGGCTCGGTCGATACGAGCAATGATTCCGGTGGAACTCGACCGGGGAAAGAGGGTCCGTTTTGCGCAAGTGGCTAATCCTGTTCGCTGTCCTGATTGTGGGCGTTCTTGCAGCCTTGTGGTGGCTGGGCACCGAAGTTGATGCGTCCAAGCCTGAAGCTGGCGAAGTGCGCATGGAGATTGAGAATGTTTTCTAAAGGCAGGTGCACCGGGTTCGCCGCGGCGCTTGCCCTTGTCGCCTTGCCCGCAAGCGCGCAGATCGAAGCGGGCGGGCTGGACGATGTCGACAGCTGGGGCGTGAGCCTGCTGGAGCGTGGTGAGGCAGGCCTCAGCGAGCGCGTCTGGTCCGGTTCGGATGGCGAATACCTGTTTGGTCTCCTGAGCGCGATCGATGTGGAGGCTCTGTCGGAGCCGGAGCGCGCTGTTCTGAGCCGTGCCCTGCGAAGCCCCGCCAATGGTATTCGCGGCGATGTTGCCACCGATCTTGCCGAAAAGCGGCTTGGCCTGCTCATGGCGCTTGGTGAGGAGGACGCTGCGATCAAGCTTGCGCGGCAGCTGGACGAGCCGCCTGAAGGATTTGACGGCGATGCAATCCTGTCGGATGCGCGCCTCGCCAATGGCGACCTCGATGTTGTGTGCCGCCAGATGGACCCGGTCGCCGAAGGTGCCTTCTGGGCGCAGCTTCGCGCAATCTGCACGCTGAGCAATGAAGACTATGCTGCGGCCGAGCTATCCATCGAAATCGCGGCGCAGCAGGAAGGTGTGGACCCGTGGTTCGCCGAAACGGCGATTGCCATCCTTGCAGAGGCCGAAGAGCTGCCGGATGCCCGGTATGGCTCTGGTCTGGAAATCGCGCTGTCGCAACTCGCCGGGCTGCAGATTACTGAAGAGACAATCGACAGCATGCCGCCCGAAATGGCGGCGGACCTTGCTGGCGACCGGGATATCGACCTTGGTCTGCGTCTCATGGCGGCGGGAAAGGCTGCGGCGGCGGGGTCCATGAACCCCAAAGAGCATCGCAGGCTCTATGCCGAGCTGATCGAGACCGAAGAATTCGAGCCGGAAAGCGCGATTGAAGCGGCCTTCGTAGCGCTTGCCCGCGAGCCGGACCCTGAACCAGAGCCCGAACTTGTCATCGCAGCTCCCTCCACTGGTGGCCCGCGTGACCTGCGCGTGATGAATGAGGACTGGATAGAGCCCGTACGCCCTGAAGATGTTTCGCCAGAGGCGCTCGAAGCTGACCCGGTGGATGAGATTTCGCTTGCTGAAGAACAGGCACTCGCCATCTCCGAGGCCCTGCGCCAAGCGGGCGGTGACAAGAGTGACCTGCAGGCGCTGGCGCGTCTGTTTGAGGCCGATCTCGGCCGCCTTGAGGTCAATGACGACACCAGGTTCGCCGCCATCTCCTTTGCCGCTGCGCTCATGTCTGTCGGCAACGATCAGGGCGCGATGCGCTGGCTGAACGGGCTCGATGAGGAGGAGCTGTCAGACAGCGAGGCTTTCGAGGCAGCCCTGCTGACAGGCTATGCTTCGATATTCGCCGACCAGCGCACAAGTTCGACCCTTCGAGACATTGCCCAGACGCTTCTGGAGACCGGTATCGAGCCGGCCCAGAACGAGCAGGCCTTGCGTCTCATCTCGCTCTGGTCCGGTTTTGACATGCCGATGCCCGTCGAGGCGCGCATGGCGCTGGCCGATGCCACGCTGCGCTCGCGGCGGATCGAGACCGGCAAGCTTGTCGCCATTGATGCTGCAGCCCGAAACGGTGCACCGGGCGAAGCGCTGTTCTCGCTGCTGGGCGAGACGCGCGGCAATCCCGGGGAACTGTCGGGTGCTGACCTCCAGATCGCGATCCAGGTGCTGCGCCGGATCGGTGCGCAAGTTGAAGCCGAGGCGCTGGCGCTGGAAACCGGCGAGGTCTGGCGACTGGTGCGCCGCTAGGTATTGGCGTCGAGATAGGCGGCGCACTCGGTGACGGGCGCTGGCCTCGGGCGTGCCGGGCCCGGACCCTCGACCTTCTCGCGGTCGACAAGGCCGGACAGCTCGTCCACATCCTGAAACGCGCGGCCAAGCACAAAGGCCATGCCGCATGCGCCGAGCCGCGAGAAGTGCGTATTGTCCTCAATGCCGCTTGGGTGCTGACGGTTTCGGTCCTGCGGCGTCAGCCAGAGAAAGTCTTTCTTCGTCTCATCAGCGCCAATCGTTTCCAGATAGGCGAGGCCGAGCTCTGACAGGTTGATGAAGGGGACGTCCATCTGTTCGGACACAATGCGGTAGGCTTCGAGATAGAGGCCGTGCGTCTCGACCATCGCCTTGCCTTCCCAGAGACGGCGCGGAGCGGGCGAGATGATGACGGGAGTGGCCTCGCGGTCGCGGACATCCTGAACATAGCGCCGCAACAGGTCAGGGAAGTCTGTCTTCGGATCTGCATAACGGGCAGGCGTGTCATCGCGCTGGTCGTTATGACCCATGCTGATCAGGACGACGTCGCGCGGTTTGAGATCGATCAGGACCGCTTCCCAGCGGCCCTCGTCTATAAAGGTGCGCAGGCTGCGCCCACTCACCGCGGCATTCTCGAACTGGGCCGGCCTGGCGAGAAAGTATCGCAGGGCCTGGCCCCAGCCAGCTTGCGGGGCCGCGACCGCCGTATAGTCGCTGGCTGTGGAATCACCGACAAGGATGAGGCGCGGCTTGTCCTCGTCAGTGCCGGACCCAGGTGAGCAGGCTGATAAGGCGAGAACGGCTCCAAGCGCGATTGACCTCAGGCTGGTTCTCATCTGCAATCTGGCTCCCTAGCGTCCCTTGAAATTAGCCTCGCGCTTTTCGAGGAAGGCGAGCATGCCTTCGCGCGCATCCTCCGACCGCATCAGCGGCAGGAGTTGTAGAAACACATGATGTACATGTTCGGTGAAGGGTTCGGAAAGCCCCATGCGCATCAGGCGTTTCGAGGCCTGAACGGCGAGCGGGGCGTTGGTCGCGATTTCGGTAGCCATGGCGCGCGCCTCCTGCATCAGCGTCTCATGCGGAACGACTTTGGTACAGAGGCCTTCGGCGAGGCACTCATCGGCCTTCAGCGTGCGGCCTGTGAAGATCAGTTCGCAGGCCTTCTCCCAGCCAAGCATGCGCGGCAGGAACCATGTGCCGCCGCTCTCGGGCAGGATGCCGCGTTTCGTAAACGCCGCCGCCATCTTCGCCTTGTCCGACATGATGCGGATATCGCAGCCGAGCGCTGTGTCCATGCCATAGCCAGCGGCCCCGCCATTGATCGCGCAGATCGTCGGCGTGTCCATGTTGAAGAGGATGGTCGGCGGCGTGTTGCGCAGGTCAAGATGCGCCGAGGAGACCGCGCCGGAGCCGATGCCTTCGCCCTTGGTCGCGCTCTCCAGGTTGAGTCCGGCGCAGAAGGCGCGGCCAGCCCCGGTCAGGATCACGCAGCGTACGTCCGGGTCTGCATCGGCTTTGAGAAGCGCTTCGGACACCCCGTCCAGCATTGGGCCTGATATGGTGTTCATCCGGTCCGGCGCATTGAGCGTGATGGTCGCGATATGATCGGCGACCTCGTAGAGAATTTCTTCAATATTGGCGGCGGTATCTGGCATGGCATTTCTCCCTGATTTTTGTTGGGGAGAGCGTAGCGGGAGCGGGGCGGCCTGCCTATCGGTGACGTTGGGGCGACCCCACGCCGAGGCTCTTTGCGAGGAGGCAGCTGCCACCTCCGCGACAAGATATCAGCCTGCTCGATGACGGGACCGTACAAGCATTCCCGCCGGAGTGGCTTGGTTAGGTTTGTCGAAAGTATCTCGCCGCTTCTTCAATTAGTTCTTTCGCGGTGGCGTCTGATTTATAAAGAAGCTTTTCGATTAAAGTCAGTAAGCGCTCAATTTCCTTCCTGGCAAACTCAGCGAAGACATCGTTTGACCAATTGTCATCAGATCCCCCTGAGGCAAGCCAATAATAGCGTGCATAGAAGGAGGGGTGTGCTGCATCGCACAACCATTCATAATCTGGCAGGAATGTGCTGGAGCGCACGAAGTCCATTACGTGAATGGGTTCAGCACTGGTGTGTCCGCCCAATGGCAAAGGGACAGGGGAATTGGTGCCTTTGATTAGTCGTTCAAGACGATCAAAAGCCACTTCATCGCCCGGTTTCTCAGAGAAGCGCTGAACGCATTCCTTCGACAGGAATTCCAACGCGCCGTGGGTTTCGAGGATTGCTCTCGTGAGGATCGCACAAGAGAGAAGGTCGCCTCGGTGCCAACCCGCGATCCAGCTAATTCTCAGGCTGTCGATCGCCCTGAGGGTCCAATGTGCATAAACCGAGCTATGCCAGCGAAAATAGCCTTCACGGTCTAGAGGCTCGGACAATGGCGCAGAAGGCAGATCGCGGATCAGTTCAGACGAAAGCAACCGGTAGTCTTCGATAGCGGCGACTCGCTGGTCAAAACTCTTGAGCGCCGACTTCCAATTCACAGCTAGTCACTATCCATGCGCAGGGCGGCGACGAATGCTTCCTGCGGGATTTCGACCTTGCCGAACTGGCGCATGCGCTGTTTGCCGGCTTTCTGCTTTTCCAGAAGCTTGCGTTTGCGGGTGGCGTCGCCGCCATAGCATTTTGCCGTGACATCCTTGCGCAGCGCCGAGATGGTTTCGCGGGCGATGACGCGGCCACCAATGGCAGCCTGGATCGGGATCTTGAACATCTGGCGCGGGATGAGATCCTTCAGGCGCTCACACATCTGTCGGCCCCGACCCTCGGCGCGGTCGCGGTGAACCATCATGGAGAGCGCATCGACCGGCTCTTCATTGACCAGGATCGACATCTTCACAAGATCGCCCGGCTTGTGGCCGATAATCTCGTAATCGAAACTCGCATAGCCCTTGGAGATGGATTTCAGGCGGTCATAGAAATCGAAAACGACTTCATTGAGCGGCAACTCGTATTTGCACATGGCCCGACCGCCAACATAGGAGAGCTCCTTCTGGATGCCGCGGCGATCCTGACAAAGTTGCAAAATGGAACCCAGGTATTCGTCCGGCGTGTAGATCGTCGCCGAAATCCACGGTTCGCGGATTTCGGAAATGCGAACGACGTCCGGCATATCTGCCGGATTATGAAGTTCCGTTTCGGAACCATCTGTCATCGTCATTTCATAGACGACCGATGGCGCGGTGGCGATGAGGTCAAGATCGAATTCGCGAGACAGTCTTTCCTGAATGATTTCAAGGTGTAGCAGGCCAAGGAAGCCGCAGCGGAAACCCATGCCGAGCGCGGCGGAGGTTTCCATTTCCCAGGTAAAGCTCGCATCATTGAGTCGCAACTTGGACATGGCCGCGCGCAGATCGTCAAAATCGCCGGCGTCAACGGGGAAGAGCCCGCAGAACACCATCGGCACGACTTCCTTATAGCCCGGAAGCGGAGTGGTGGCCTGATTGCGCTCATCCGTGATCGTGTCGCCGACCGCGGTGTCAGCCACTTCCTTGATCGAAGCGACGAAGAAGCCAACCTCACCGGGTCCCAGCTCTTCGACATCTGTCGGCTTCGGCCCGAAAATGCCGACCTTGTCGATTTCATAGGTCGACTTGGCGCGCATCATGCGGATTTTCTGCTTCTTGCGCATCACGCCATCGACGATGCGCACGATGACGACCACGCCGAGATATGGGTCGTAATAGGCGTCGATGAGCGAGGCTTTCAGCGGTGCATCCGGGTCGCCCTCATGTGGCGGCGGCAGGCGGGTGACGATGGCTTCGAGGACATCCTCGATGCCGATATTGTTCTTGGCCGAGGTCATGATCGCGTCGGAAGCGTCGAGGCCGATAATGTCCTCGATCTGCTCTTTTACACGGTCCGGCTCTGCGGCCGGCAGGTCGATCTTGTTGAGGACCGGGACGATCTCATGGTCCTGCTCAATGGCCTGATAGACATTGGCGAGCGTCTGCGCCTCGACGCCTTGGGACGCATCGACCACCAGAAGTGACCCCTCGCAGGCCGCGAGGCAGCGGCTGACCTCATAGGAGAAGTCGACATGGCCCGGCGTGTCCATCAGGTTCAGGACATAGGTCTCGCCATCCTTGGCGGTGTAATTCAGGCGCACGGTCTGCGCCTTGATCGTGATGCCGCGCTCCTGCTCGATATCCATGGAATCGAGCACCTGTTCGCGCATTTCGCGGTCGGTCAGGCCGCCCGTGACCTGGATCAGCCGGTCAGCGAGGGTGGACTTGCCGTGGTCGATATGCGCCACGATGGAAAAATTGCGGATCTTGTCGCGTGGTGTCATAGGGCGGCATATAGCGGGGCTTGGCCGCTGCGACTAGCGGGGACTTGCTGTCGGACAGATTGTATTCCGCTCTGAGTGTGTATATATTTAAAAAGTATACACATTAAGGGTCGCAAATGCGTACGAATATCGATATTGACGACAAGCTTATGGAAGAGGCGATCCGGCTTGGTGGGTTTTCGACCAAGAAGGAAGCTGTCACGGAAAGCCTGAAGCTCCTGATCCAGTTGAAGCGACAGGACGTGATTAGAGGCCTGAAAGGTAAGCTGGACTGGAGCGGCGATCTTGGTGCGATGCGGGCTGACTAGGTGATTGTTGCCGATTCATCAGTCTGGATCGACTATTTCAACGGGCAGGCAAAAGAGGAGGTCGACCTTCTCGACAGAGCCTTGCTGTCGGCTCCCGTACTGATGGGGGATTTAATTCTTGCAGAGGTGCTACAGGGATTTAGAGCGGACAAGGATTACATGCGGGCGAAAAATGCACTTGCTATCCTGCCCTTCTCCGCACTTGGAGGATACGAAGTCGCGCTCCAGGCTGCTCAGAATTACCGCGATTTACGAAAACGCGGCATTACCGTGCGGAAGACGGTCGATATGATTATTGCAACCTTCTGCATCATAAATGGACACAGGCTGCTGCATACGGACCGAGATTTCGATCCAATGGAGCAGTATCTTGGGCTGAACGTTGTGCGAGCCCTCAACGAATAAGTGGACAAACCTGACCGGCATGCCCGATACGCAGACCCTTATAGACAAGACTGTCGAGACTCAGCCCGGCATCACGCCGGAAGGCTGGCTGACCGATAGCTGGTATCTGGGCTGCACATCGAAAGAGCTGAAGCCCGGCGGGCTGAAGCATGTCATCATGCTGGATCAGCCGATTGTGATCGGGCGAACGGACGCTGGCGAGGCCTTTGCGCTGCGCAATATCTGTCCGCATCGGCTGGTGCCGCTTTCTGCTGGCAAGATGGTCGAGACGGCGGGCGAGCCGACTGTGGAATGCCCCTATCATGGCTGGCGCTTCGGGACCGATGGTGTTTGCCGGCACATGCCGAGCGTGCTGGAAGAGCAGCCCTATGAGGCGAGCCGGTTCAAGGTGCGCCGCTATCCGGTGGCCGAAAAGAACGGGCTGATTTTCGTCTTCATCGCGCATGATCCGAAATTTGAGGGCGAACCTGCGGTGCCGCCGCCGGACTTTGGCGCGCTGCCGGACAAGCCGAAATTTGTCATCCGTGAGGAATTCAACGCGCACATGGATGATGCCGTCGTCGGCCTGATGGATCCGGCGCATGTGGCATTCGTCCACTCACAGTGGTGGTGGCGCCCGCCGAGCGTCGGCCTGAAGCTGAAGGAAAAACCATTTGTGCCGCGTGAGCGGGGCTGGGCCATCGATCGCCATCAGCCTTCTTCCAACTCGCTTGCCTACAAGGCGGTGTTCGGCGGCAAGGTGACGACAGAGATCATTTTCCAGCTGCCGGGCTATCGCTGGGAGATTGTCGAGAATGACAAGGCGCGCCTTCTGACGCTGACCTGCCTGACGCCGGTCTACAGGAAAAAGACGGTGATCACGCAGGTGACCTGGTTCTCGGGCGCGCCACTGCTCAATCTTGCCATCCCGATCTTCAAACCGGCGGCGCGAAAGTTCCTGCGGCAGGATGGCGACATTGTCGACCTGCAGAATGAGGGCATGAAGTATCAGAAGGCGATGATCTGGATCGACGATATCGATGTTCAGGCGAAGTGGTACCGCACGCTCAAGAAGGAATGGGCGGCGTCGCGAACCGAAGACCGCCCATTCGAGAATCCGATCCAGCCGGTGACGCTGCGCTGGCGCAGCTAGATCACGCTGTCAGGTCCACAATCGGTTCGAACCCGCCAAACACCATGCGCTGGCCGTCGCAGGGCATCTTGGCACCTGCCATGCGCGGGTCGCCCATGATCTTTTCCCAGGCGGAATCGCAATCGGCTTTTGAGGTCCATTCAATCCAGCCGAAGACGACGGTTTCATCATCCCTGGCCTGCACGGCGCCCTGGAAATCGGTCACTTTGCCTTTCGGCACATCCTCGCCCCAGGCGTCCAGCACGCGGGTCGCGCCATACTCGGTGAAAATGTCTGCCATCTGTTTGGCGAAGGCGGTGAAGTCGCTCTTGTTCGCATTCGGCACGGCAAACAGCGAGCCGTTCACATAGCCGGTGCCGGCCGGGGCGCCCTTGTCCGAAATCGTGTCGAATCCGCCGAAGATCATGCGTTTGCCGTCAAAGGGCATGTCCTTGCCAGCTTCGGCCATCCGCGGATCGCTCATCATCTTCTCATTGGCTGCGTCGCGCGCGGCCTTTGAGGGGTATTCGAACCAGGAGAAGACAATCTTCTCGTCCGGCCTGGCTTTCACAGCGCGCCGGAAATCCGTGACCTTGCCGTCTGGCACATCACTTTCCCAGGTCTCGACCATCCGGCTGACGCCGAATTCCTTGAAGAGCGGGAATGCATCGCTTGCATGCTTTGTATAGGCGGCCTTGTTGGTCTCCGGGACGGCGGCGACGAAGCCTTCAATATAGGTCATGGGAGGTTTCCTTTGTGGTCAGGGGGCGTGGGAGGATCAGGCGGCAAACCCTGGCGGCGCCTTGCCGGTAAAGTCCGCGAACTGGGCATCGATGGCGCGCTGGAAGGCCGGCCGGGCAAGGCAGCGCTTCAGATAGGCGTCGAGCGCGGGCAGGTTGGTCAGTGGCATCTGGCGGTCGACGTCGCGCAGGACAGTGGCCATCATGATGTCAGCGACGGTAAAGCGTCCGATGAGATAGTCCTTGTCGCCCAACGCATCGGAAAGCTGGCCGAGCCGCCGCCGGATAAAATCATGCGCGCTTGGTATGCGCAGCTTCGTCCATTCCTCTTCCGCAAAGACGACATGCAGGAAGAAAAGCTCCAGCGTGTACTGCTCGATGCTGTTGAGCGCCGAAAACAGCCAGCTCTGCGTGGCGGCGCGGCCGCGCGCATCGGTGGGCATCAGGCTCTCGCTCTTTTGTCCAAGATGGAGCAGGATCGCACCGCTCTCGAACAGGTGCACGTCGCCATCGACCAAGGCGGGGACCTGCCCGAAGGGCTGTTCGGCGAGGTACCATTCCGGCTTTTCCTCGGCCGCGTGCACGAGCTTCGTCTTGTAGCCGATACCGGCTTCCTCCATCGCCCACCTGGCCCGGTGATCGCGGACATAGCCCCGCGCCAGCTCAGGCACCCAGCTGAAAGCAAAGAGAGTGATGTCGGCGTTCGGGTCTATTGGCATGGGAGGCTCCGCTGGGCTGCTGGGCCAAGGTTGACGAAAACGTTGATATCAACATATTTGAGCGAGTCAATGGCGAATCAAATTCCATACGAAACAACGATCCATGTCAGGGATCACTGTCTCTGCCTTGCGGCGCAGCGGGCGGCGCGCGCGCTTGCGCGCCGGTTCGACGAAGCGTTTCGGCATCTCGGCATCACCAGCGGCCAGTACTCCCTGCTGATGGCACTCAACAGGCCCGAGCCGCCGCCGCTTGGACCTGTCGCCAGCCTGCTCGCCATGGATCGCACCACCCTGACGGCCAATCTGAAGCCGCTCGAGCGGCGGGGGCTCGTCGAAATGCTCGTCAATCCGGCGGACCGGCGTTCACGGCTTCTGAAGCTGACGGATGCGGGGCGGGCCCTGCTTGCCGAAGCTGTGCCGATCTGGACGAGCGAGCATGCCGCAATCGACGCTGAAATCGCCGATAGCCGGCCCGACCTGTTGCGCCAGGGTCTCAGTCGGCTGGCATAAACAGTCCTGTCGCAATCAAAGCAGATGGCTCCTCTTGTAATGAGGCAGGGTGGGGCGATCTGAGACACATCAACACAATCGAACAAATTTGAGGGGCACGCCGGAGCGGATGAGCCACAATCTACTTGAGCAGTTCATCCTCCTCTGGGTGGTGATCGACCCCATTGGCACGGTCCCGGTCTTCATTGCCGTCACAGCGGGGATGAGCCGGGCGCAGCACGTGAAGACCGCTGTCCAGGCGACGCTGTGGGCGACTTTTGTCCTGCTGCTCTTCCTTGTCGGTGGCCAGTTCCTGATCAATGCACTCGGCATCAGTCTGCCCGCCTTCCAGATCGCAGGCGGCATCGTGCTACTGGTGTTTGCGATGACGATGATCTTTGGCGATTCCAAGCCGGAATCGGAAGCGGCTGGCTATGACAAGGCCAAGCGGGATGGCTCGGTGGCCGTTTTTCCGCTCGCCATGCCGTCGCTCGCGTCTCCCGGTGCAATCCTCGCTGTCGTCGTTCTGACCGACAATAACCGGTTCAGCCTGGAACAGCAGGCCGTAACAGCCGGTCTGATGCTGCTGGTGATGATCGCAGCGCTCATTCTCATGCTGGCCGCTACGCCGATCCTGAAGGTCATCCGCATGAGCGGGGCCGCCCTCGTCAGCCGCATCATGGGCATGATCCTCGCCGCCGTGGCGGTGAACACCGTCATACTCGCCGTGATCGAGCTGATCCGGACGACGGAGATCTGATTTGAGTCCGACCGTTTAGCGCGTCGGAACCGGTGTGTCGCCGCGATAGTCGTAGAAGCCGCGCTTGGCCTTGCGGCCTACCCATCCGGCTTCGACATATTTCACCAGGAGCGGGCAGGGGCGGTACTTGGTGTCGGCGAGACCGTCATGCAGGACCTGCATGATGGAGAGGCAGGTGTCGAGGCCGATGAAATCAGCAAGTTCCAGCGGCCCCATCGGGTGGTTCGCGCCGAGCTTCATGGCAGTATCGATGCTCTCGACTGTGCCGACGCCTTCATAGAGCGCGTAGACCGCTTCATTGATCATCGGCACGAGGACGCGGTTCACGATGAAGGCGGGATAGTCTTCGGCATTGGTCGTCGTCTTGCCGAGGCGCTCAGCAAAACCGAGCGCCATTTCATAAGTCTGCTGGTCCGTGGCGAGGCCGCGAATGACTTCCATCAGCTTCATTAGCGGCACAGGGTTCATGAAGTGCAGGCCGATGAACTTTTCCGGGCGGTCCGTCGTGGCAGCAAGGCGCGTGATGGAAATGGAGGAGGTATTGGTCGCGAGGAAGGCGTTCGCTGGAACGGCCGCGCAGACATCCTTGAAGATGGCTTCCTTGATCTCGCGCTTCTCAGTGGCCGCCTCAATCGCAAGATCGACCGCATTGAAAGGCTCAAGCCCGGTTGATGCCTTGATCCTCTTGATCGCCGCCGTCATGGCGTCCGGCGAGATCATGTTGCGCGCAACCTGTCGGGCCATGTTGGCCTCGATAGTCTCCAGGCCCTTGCCAAGCGCTTCATCTGAAATGTCGTTCAGTTTGACGTCATAGCCAGCCAGTGCGCAGACATGCGCAATGCCATTGCCCATCTGCCCTGCGCCGATGACGCCAATTGTTTCGATCTTGCCCAAATGATTCCTCCGTCAGAGGCAAAGCCCAGTGCCTTCTAGACTGATTGTGCGGCGCGTCAAAGATCAAGACCTGTCAGCATGTGTGTGCAAATTCGGGAGGGGTTTGTGGCGCTGGGGGCACAGGGTGGCTGGAACATGGGGCCTTCAGTCCGGTTGTGTGGATATGGAAACACACACACGGGAGCTGTTTGATGGACCACAATGACGGCAAATCCTATGTTCGCTTTGGTGCCATGATCGGCACGTCAATGCTGGTCATGTTCGGTCTGATGTATCTCAATACATATGCGCTAGACCATGTGCGATGGAGTGAGACCCGCTTCTATATGACATTCATCATGGGCGCCGCGATGGCGATCGTGATGCTGTCCTTCATGCTTGGCATGTATCGGAATGCGAGGGTCAATGTTGCAATATTTGCCGCAAGCGCAGTGGTTTTCGCGCTGGCGCTCTTTCTTGTGCGCAGCCAGGCCACCGTTTCAGACCGGTCCTATATGAAGGCGATGATCCCGCACCACTCCATCGCGATCATGACGTCCGAGCGCGCCAATATCGAAGATGTCAGGGTGCGCGAACTGGCCGATGAGATCATTCGGGCCCAGCGACGCGAGATCAAGGAGATGAACTGGCTGATCAATGATATTGCCCAAAATGGCAAAGCGACGAGCAAGGCAGATGCAGAAGCCCGCCCGGTGCCGAAATTCGAGGGCCAGCTTAATCCTTAGGCTCAAAGGCTGTCAGGATCGGGCACGGGCCCCGGTCCGATTCTGAACACGCCCGCTCAAGCCGGGATAGCGCGTCGCGCGCATCCTGCAGCTGGCGGATGCGGTCGTCGATACTGGCGATCTGAGCGCGAGCCAGTTGCCGCGCGCGGACGCGGTCGTGCGATGCGTCGAGTTCGATAAGCTCGCCGATCTGCTTCAGCGTGAAACCGGCTGCCTGACTGGTCCGGATGAAGCGCAGCGTTCGCAGGTGCCGGGCGTCATAGCGGCGGGTCTTGCGCCCGATCATATCGTCGGCCTGCGATTGCGGCGTCTCCAGCAGGCCGGTGCGCTGGTAATAGCGCACCGTTTCGACGCCGACGCCGGCCGCCTTTGCCAGTTCACCGATTGTCAGCTCATTCATCCTTGACTCCGTACCATGGTACGGAACCTATCTAGGATGCAGCTGTAACTCAATGAAGAGACGGATTTGTAAAAATGCCTGATACGCAAACGAAGACCAAGGAGCCAACTGGACCTGCAAGCGCTGCGACCGGGAGGGCCAGAAAGGCCGTGCTCTACCGCATGGTCATGGACAAGCATATCTGTCCGTTCGGGCTGAAGTCACGAGACCTGTTGAAGCGGAAAGGCTTTGAGGTCGAAGACCATCACCTCACCACGCGTGAGGAGACTGATGCCTTCAAGGCAAAACACGATGTGAAAACGACGCCGCAGACCTTCATCGATGGTAAGCGGATCGGCGGCTACACCGATCTCAAGGCGCATTTCGGCGAGCCATTGCCGGATCCGGACAAGAAGACCTACACGCCCGTTCTTGCAATCTTCGCCATGGGCGCGCTCATGGCGCTCGCAGCGAGTTGGGCGGCCTTTGGCAGCGTGCTGACCATGAGGGCTTTTGAGTGGTTCATCGCCATTTCGATGTGTCTGCTCGCGGTGCAGAAATTGCGCGACCTCAGAAGCTTTTCGAACCAGTTTCTCGGCTATGACCTGCTGGCCCAGAAATGGGTGCGCTATTCCTATGTCTATCCATTTGCAGAGGCGCTGGCGGGCGTGCTGATGATTGCAGGAGCCCTGATATGGCTTGCCTCGCCTGTCGCGATCTTTATCGGCACGGTGGGGGCCGTCTCCGTGTTCAAGGCGGTCTATATCGACAAACGTGACCTCAAATGCGCCTGCGTGGGCGGAAACTCGAACGTGCCGCTCGGTTTCATCTCGCTGACGGAAAATCTCATGATGATCTTCATGGGTCTCTGGATGCTGTTCTAAGGCTGGGATAGTCTCGCGCTCATGAACCATGCAAAACAACTCGCCGACCTCATCAGGGCGGCTGACCGCGTGCTGGTCTTTACCGGCGCAGGTATTTCCACTGAAAGCGGCATTCCGGACTTTCGCTCGCCCGGCGGCGTCTGGTCGAAGATGCAGCCGATCTATTTCCAGGACTTCGTGGCCTCCCGAGAAAAGCGCCGCGAGGCGTGGACGCGCGTCTTCAACAAGTCGGCTGGCTGGGTCGGTGCGAGCCCGAATGACGGCCACCGCGCCATCGCAAAACTGGTCGAAATGGGGAAGGTGACCGCTGTGGTCACGCAGAATGTCGACAATCTGCATCAGGATGGCGGCGTGCCGGATGACAAGGTCATCGAGATCCACGGCAATGCGTCCTACGCCAAATGCCTGGATTGCGGCATGCGCCATGAACTGGAAGAGCTGCGAGCGCCGTGGGAAGCGGATGAGGAGATTGTCTGCGTCAATTGTGCCGGCCTGCTCAAGACGGCGACGATTTCCTTCGGTCAGGCCATGCCCGAAGACAAGATGGAGCGGGCAACCGCCGAGGCCGAGGCGAGCGATCTCTGCATTGTGCTTGGTTCGTCGCTTGTGGTGTATCCGGCGGCGGGCATTCCGGTGATGGCGGTGCGAGCAGGCTCGCGCCTCGTCATCGTCAATCGCGAACCCACCGACCTCGACCCGTATGCACACCTTGTCCTCAACACCGAAATCGGACCGTTGATGAACGAGGTGATGGAAGCTCTGGAGACCGCCTGATCAAAAAAGCCCCGGGCCTTGCGGTCCGGGGCTTTTGGTTTCGGATTCAGGCAAAGACCTAGAGCGCTTCGGTCAGCTCCGGCACGGCCGTGAACAGGTCTGCAACCAGACCATAATCGGCCACCTGGAAGATCGGGGCTTCTTCGTCCTTGTTGATCGCGACGATGATCTTGGAGTCCTTCATGCCAGCAAGGTGCTGGATGGCGCCCGAGATGCCAATGGCGATGTAAAGTTCCGGCGCAACGATCTTGCCGGTCTGGCCAACCTGATAGTCGTTCGGCGCATAGCCAGCGTCGACAGCAGCGCGCGAGGCGCCGATACCGGCATTCAGCTTGTCGGCGAGCGGGATCATCAGGCGGTCGAACTCTTCCTTCGAGCCGAGCGCGCGGCCGCCGGACACGATGGTCTTGGCGGAGGTGAGTTCCGGACGGTCCGACTGGACGATCTTTTCTTCGACGAAGGCCGATTTGAACGGACCAGCTGGCGCGTCGACGGTCTCGACGGAAGCAGAACCACCTTCGCCTGCGGCATCGAAGGCCGTGCCGCGAACGGTGACAACTTTCTTCGCATCTGAGGATTTGACCGTCATCATCGCGTTACCGGCATAGATCGGGCGCTCAAACGTATCAGTGCCTTCAATGCCGGTAATGTCGGAGATCTGCATGACGTCGAGCTTGGCCGCAATGCGCGGCGTGACATTCTTGCCCATCGTGGTGGCAGGCGAGAACAGGGCGTCATAACCGCTCATCAGCGGAACGATCAGGGCTTCCATGGCTTCGGCGAGCTGCTTTTCATAAGCATCGCCTTCGGCATGGAGGACCTTGCGCACACCGTCGATCTTCGCGGCGGCAGCGGCAACATCGCCTGCACCCTTGCCGGCGACGAGGATGTCAATGTCCCCGCCAAATGCCTTGGCGGCGGTCACTGTCTTGTGCGTGGCGTCAGACAGGGCGGAATTGTCGTGGTCTGCAAGTACGAGAACAGCCATTAGATTGCTCCCTTCGCTTTGAGTTTGGAAACGAGCGTGGCGACATCTTCGACTTTCTCGCCAGCTTCACGAACCGGTGGCTCAGTCACTTTCACAACGCTAAGGCGCGGGGCTGTATCGACGCCGTAATCGCCAGGAGCTTTCTCGTCGATCGGCTTTTTCTTGGCCTTCATGATGTTCGGCAGCGACGCATAGCGCGGCTCGTTGAGGCGCAGGTCCGTCGTCACAATTGCCGGAGTCTGAAGTTCGAGTGTCTGCAGGCCGCCATCGATTTCGCGGGTGACTTTCGCCTTGCCGTCTTCGAGGACGACTTCCGACGCGAATGTGCCTTGTGGCCAGTCGAGCAGGGCAGCGAGCATCTGGCCGGTCTGGTTGCTGTCATCGTCAATTGCCTGCTTGCCAAGGATAACGAGATCCGGGCTTTCGGCTTCGACAACGCCTTTAAGTATTTTCGCCACGGCGAGTGGCTCGACCGTGTCGTCGGTCTTGATCAGGATGCCGCGATCAGCGCCCATGGCGAGCGCGGTGCGCAGGGTTTCCTGGGCTTGCTGTGGTCCGATGGAAACAACGACCACTTCCTCTGCCGCGCCCTTTTCCTTCAGGCGGACGGCCTCTTCGACGGAAATCTCGTCGAATGGGTTCATGGACATTTTGACATTGGCGAGGTCAACGCCCGACTGGTCGGATTTGACCCGGACTTTGACGTTATAATCGATCACCCGTTTCACGGGGACGAGCACCTTCATGGGCTGGCTCCTTATACATTGATCCTGAAATCTGGTGGAGAACTAGAAGAGGCGGACGTAACAATCAAGCTTAACGCTAACGTAAGGGTCAATTCGTCGCGATACTTCGCTATCGTGACATATCGCCAAGTCTCCTAGGCCTGGTTGTCAGTGTCCTCGAACCACACTTCGACCGGGCCTTTCAGCGTCAGTGTCAGCGGTTGGCCCTTCCGGTCGACCGCCTTGCCGGCGACGATGCGGATCCAGCCTTCCGACAGGCAGTATTCGACAACATTGGTGCGTTCCTGCCCCTTGAAGCGGACACCGACGCCGCGCGAGATCAGCGCTTCGTCATAATGGGGGCTGCGAGGGTCAAGGCTCAGGCGGTCAGGGGGTGTATCACTCATGGGGCCATGCTTTGCCCCGAGAGCGGTCAACACTCAAGCCCCTCAAGTGCCCGGCAGGCAGTTTCAGGCCACCGACTGGCGCCGATAGACCGATTTGTTGGCCGGGGCTGAACCGTCCGGCAGGTAAACCACCTGCACGATCCGCATTGTGTCATCATCGATCAGGGTGCGGGTGGCGTGCATCAGGGGCTGCCCCTTCATGCTGGCGCTGGAGTTCAGTTCGCTGCGGCTTTCCGCCGTGATGGTGAGGCTGTCGACGAGATCGCCGCCATTGAATGGCTTTGCCTCGCCGTCTGGCGTTCCGCGAAACGAGGCCTCATGGGGCGTCCCGGCCTGGTCGGTCCAGGCCATGTCGAAGATGAGATCATCGCCATCCTCGCGGATGACATAGGTGCCTGTCTTCGGTGGATCGCCCTGCTTGTAGTCGCAGGAGGCCGGGTCCAGCTCCCAGTGCCCAATGAAGCGCCGATAGAGTTTTTCAGACATGCGGCGTCTCCTACCGGTTTGCGCCGGGCACCCATTTTACGTCCTTGCTACCGTTCTCATTGGCCGCGCGGGCCGCGACAAACAGCCAGTCGGACAGGCGGTTAGTGTAGGACAGGGCGTGCGCGCTGACGGTTTCGCCTTCGGTGGCGGCCAGCTGGGCGACGTCGCGCTCTGCGCGCCGGCATATGGTGCGCGCGACGTGCAGCTGCGCCGCAAGGGCAGAGCCACCGGGCAGGATAAAGCTGTCGAGCGGGGCGATGTGCTCGTTCATCGCGTCGATCTCGCTTTCGAGCCGCTCAGTCTGCGCTTTCACGATACGAAGCGGCTCCCACGCCAGCTCCTTGCCGCGGTCCGGGGTAGCGAGGTCTGCGCCGAGATCGAACAGATCGTTCTGGATGCGGTGGATGGCACTCGCCATGTCATCCTTTGCCTCGAGCGCCGCAACACCAAGTGCGGCGTTCACTTCATCGACGCTGCCATAGGCTGTGACGCGAATATCCCACTTGTCGACAGGCTCACCCGTAGCAAGCCGGGTTTTGCCCTTGTCGCCGCTGCGTGTGTAGATTTTGTCGAGTTTGACCATGGTTCAAGACTAGTTGAAGGCGCCTACCACGAAGCCGAGGCCGCAAAGCAGCGCAATGGCGATAGCCTGGACCAGCACGCGCATGCGCATCAGCTTGTTGGAACGGCTCGCCTGGTTCCCGTCGGTGCGGGTCAGGTTGACGAGGCCCATGACCAGCACCACGACGACAACTGCAAGCGCGATATAGAACCCGATAGTGAGAATGTTGGCCATTGCGGTGTGGCTCCTGAACTGCTCGTCAACATGTAGGTCGCCTGGCCCGCGAAGTCATCCTCGTATACCTGTGCCGCCTCGACGCAGGCGGGGATGAAGTATTCAGGCGAGGTAACAAAGATTTCACTTCTGGTCTCATTGAAGAACACACGTGAAAGGCGTATTTTGTTTTTTGTCGGAGCAAGCGTGCCCCGACGATTGAGGGACACAAGATTTGTCCCGCACGCAAAGGCAAACGCGATGAAATCGCAATCTGTCAAACCGTCAACGAAACCGGCTGCCAAGCCCGTTGCAAAGCCAGGCAAACCATCGATCCCCGGTAAGCCAAAGGCGAAGTAATTCAGCAGGCTGGCGCCTGAAAGGCCCGGATGCCGCCCCCGCATCCGGGTCTTTAACTTGCGCAGTGAGCAAAATTCGTCCCGAGCGCTCGAGTAATGACCGGAATAAGCTCGATTTTTATTTAATTGCGAAATTTGAAATCTCAGGCACGATTCCAGCGTCCGTACCGATTCGGTGCGGCGACCCTTTGGTATAGTCCGTTCTAACAGAATCGGGATCAGGACATGACGACCACTGCCAAGAAAGCTGCGGCGAAAAAGCCGGCAGCGAAAACACCAGCCGCCAAAGCCAAACCAGCCGCAGCGAAGAAACCTGCGACGGTGAAGGCTGCTGCTGCCAAGAAACCAGCGGCCAGCAAACCCGTTGCCGCGAAGAAAGCCGCCCCGGCCAAGAAGCCCGCTGCGAAGAAGCCTGCGGTGAAAAAACCGGTCAAGAAAAAGGCGGCCTGATTAAAGGGCTGCTATTCGACAGATCGCCCGCCCATTCGCATTCCGGATGGTGCGGGCAATCTTTCTTTCCAAAAATCCCCCGTCTGGCCTTTATATTGCCGTCATCTGCCCCATTTATGCGAGTGCGTGATAAGATGAATGCGCAAACAGGGGAAAGACGCTGCCGCTAAGCGGGGCTAATAGGCTTTCTCCATAACCGATACGGAACCGATGCCCGTTTCAGGGGTCAGTGATGTAGATTGGAGAGAAAACATGGCGATCAAGACGTCTATCGCTTTGAGCCCGGAACAGGGGCTCAGCAGATACCTGACAGAAATCCGCAAATTCCCGATGCTCGAAAAGGAGCAGGAATTCATGCTGGCCAAGCGCTGGCAGGAGCATGAAGACACCGAAGCTGCAGAGCAGATGGTGACGTCTCACCTGCGCCTCGTCGCCAAGATTGCAATGGGATATCGCGGCTACGGCCTGCCGATGGCCGAAGTGATTTCTGAAGGCAATGTCGGCCTGATGCAGGCCGTCAAGAAATTCGACCCGGACAAGGGTTTCCGCCTCGCAACCTATGCGATGTGGTGGATTCGCGCTGCCATCCAGGAGTATATCCTGCGCAGCTGGAGCCTCGTGAAGCTCGGCACCACGGCCGCACAGAAGAAGCTCTTCTTCAACCTTCGCCGCATCAAAGGCGAGATCAATGCGCTCGACACGGGTGATCTCAACCCTGAGCAGGTCAAGCACATCGCCGAACAGCTCAACGTTCCTGAAAAGGACGTGCGCAGCATGAATGGCCGGATGAGCGGCTCTGACGCGTCGCTGAACGCGCCAATGGGCACGGAAGGCGATATGGAGTGGCAGGACTGGCTCGCAGATGATGAGCCGGGTCAGGCCGAGACCTTCGCCAACCGCCAGGAGTTCGACAGCCGCATGGAGCTTCTCCAGGAAGCGATGGCGGACCTGTCCGAACGTGAGCAGCATATCCTGCAGGAGCGCCGCCTGACTGACGAGCCGAAGACACTCGAAGAGCTGTCAGAGGTTTACAATGTCAGCCGCGAACGCATCCGCCAGATCGAAGTGCGCGCCTTCGAGAAAATCCAGAAGGCGATGAAGCGTATGGCGAAAGAGCAGGGCCTGCCGGTTTCAAGCTAGATTGAGACCCTGGTCTCGTGGCGCTCCGGATCCTCGGCCGGCGGGTCGAGGAACTCCGGTGGCTTCACGCCCATGATCACGGCCGCAATCAGAGAGGCGACAGCCACGGTGAACACGGCCACGGCAACCAGCCCGCCGCCGACGCCGAGCGTGCGCGTCAGATAGTTCACGATTTCCTCATAGCGGAACACGCCGATGGCGGCGGCGATGGCGCCTGCTGATTTCAGTGCCGTTTCGATATGGCTTGGATAGGTGCGCAGGTGGAAAAAGATGAGCAGCATGGCCCAAACGCCGAAGCCAAGCGCGAAGAGCGGTGCGGTGACGCGGTAGGCGTTGGAGACGCCGTCCCCGGTGAGAAGCGCCGACGTTGAGAGGTAGGCCGCGTTCATCAGCGGCCAGAGCAGGACGAGCGCGCCGCCAGCCGCCAGCGGGAAGGAGACCTGCTGCACCGCCTTGCCATAAAGCTCGGTCAGCGGCTTCCTCAGCCAGACCAGCAGGATGCCGATGAAGAGCAGCGTCAGCAGGAAGACCATCTTGAAGGGCAGGACGATGCGGTGGACGCGGGCAAGCAGGGACGGGCTCGCGGCCTGCAAGGTGTTCACATGCGTGCGGAAATCGGTCCTGGCCCGGCAGCAGGCCGCCACTGATGTGACCGTCCCGGTTGGAAAGCAGAGCTTTTCCTGGTCGGCGGCAATGCCGTAGCGCAGCCAGTCGGCCTCGCAGCGCGACTGGAAGGACTGCAGGCCGCCATCAATATCGGCCATGATATGAAGTTGCAGGAGCGCTTCGCCGATCGATGCGCGGCGCGCAGCAGCATCTTCGCTTTCGCGGCTTTCATCGGCATGGATCGCGACCGGCGACACTTCGAAAATCGACCGCGTGTTCGAGGCCGCGAAGGCCGATGAAAGAAGGAAGGCGAGGCCAGCAATCACGCCAGCCACCAGGGCGAGCGTCATCCAGCCGCGTTTGATCTTCCCTGTCCCGAGGGAATCGGCGAGCAGGACCGCCGGCCGCCAGAAGGCGATCAGCGCGAGCAGGCCTGCAATGGGAAAGAACAGGAAATTGTGCGCGAACAGGGTCGCCATCGGAATGGCGAGGCCCTGCGGGCTGAATTCATGAAACAGCACACCGATCTCGGCGAGAAAGGCCAGATAGAGCACGGCAAAGAAGCTCGTTACCGCAATGCGCGATCCGATATGTGTCATCGTCCCGGTCCCACCCATTGTCCCTCTGATGAGGCGTGATGGCAGACCCTAGCGCGAAAAGGCAGACCGGGGAATAAGGGGGCATGGACCTGATTCCCGTCAAGGACGCCGACGATCCCCGGCTCGCCCCCTATGTCTCGATCCGCGAGCGTGACCTGACCGGGCGCGCGGACGGCCGGTTCATTGTGGAGGGCAAGGTGACGCTCGCTATCCTGGCGGAACGGTCACGATTCAAAGTGGAAAGCGTGTTCATTGGTGAGAGCCGGGTTGAGCCGTTACGAGAAACACTCTCGGCATTGCCGGAAAATATACCCGTCTATGTCGCGCCACAGCCGGTCATGGACGCAGTTGCCGGATTTCCGATCCACAGGGGCGTCCTCGCCTGCGCACATAAAGGCGCGCCGCTGACGCTCGACCAGTTTGCCGGGTGCGAGACACTGCTCGTGCTCAACGACATCTCGAACCACGACAATGTCGGCGCAGCGTTTCGCAATGCGGCCGCATTCGGGGCGGGCGGTGTCCTGCTCGACGAGAAGAGCTGTGACCCGCTCTATCGCAAATCCATCCGCGTCTCGGCAGGCAGTGCCCTCTGGCTGCCCTTCCATCATGGCGGCACGGGCGAGACGCATATCCGCTTCTTGCAGGCTGCGGGCTTCGATGTCTGGGCCATGACGCCCGCAGCCGGGGCGCAGGCTGTTGCATCCGTGCCGGTTTCAGGCAAGACAGCGATCCTGCTTGGCGCGGAAGGTCCGGGGCTTCCGCAATCCTTAATCGATCAGTGCCGCCCGGTCCGGATCCCAATGGCGACGGGCTTCGATAGCGTTAACGTTGCGACGGCAGGCGCGATCGCGTTGTCGCGGCTTTTCGCGTCCCGCTAGCTGCCGCCGACTCGAGCGTTACGGGAACAGACCGGCCCCGTTCTCCGTTGCTTCAATATCGAAACGGAGAATGACATGTTTAAAGTCGGTCTATCGGCCGCAGCGGCAATTGTATTGGGAGGGGCTATTCACGCAGACCCAACAGCGCAGGCGCGCGGCGACCGGTTATCTCCGGCTCATGAAAAACAGAGCACGATTCCACCTGGTCAGGCCAAGAAAACCTGGCATCGCGGTGAAGCCTTGCCGGTCCGCTATCGTAATGCCCGCATATCAGACCTGAAGCGACATGACCTGCGACAGCCGCCAGAAGGATATCGCTGGGTGCGGGTGGAGGACGAGGCTTATCTGATCCACGTCACGAGCGGCATCATTGCCGAAGCCGTGTCATCGGCGTTCAGCTAGAGACTGGCTACACCCGCTCGAACGGGTCCCTCATCAGGATGACGTCTTCTCGCTCCGGCGAAGTGGAGACGAGCGCGCAGGGCTTGCCGACCAGTTCTTCAAGGCGGCGGACATATTTGACCGCTTCCGCCGGCAGGTCAGCCCAGCTGCGGGCACCCCGCGTGGAATCCTTCCAGCCCGGCATGGACTCATAGATCGGTTCGACGGCCGCCTGATCGGTGAGACCCGCCGGGAAATAGTCGATCTCCTCGCCATTCAGCCTGTAACCCGTGCAAACCTTGATCTCGTCAAAGCCATCGAGAACATCGAGCTTGGTCAGCGCGAGGCCGGTCACGCCTGAGGTTGCGCAGGCCTGGCGCACCATGACGCTGTCGAACCAGCCACAGCGGCGTGCGCGGCCGGTGACGGTGCCGAATTCATGGCCCACCGTGCCGAGCCGCTTGCCGATCTCATTGTCCTGTTCGGTGGGGAACGGGCCGGAGCCGACGCGGGTCGTATAGGCCTTGGCAAGACCGAGCACATAGGAAATCGCGCCCGGACCGACGCCAGCGCCAGCCGAGGCGTTGCCGGCGACGACATTGGACGAGGTCACAAAGGGATAGGTGCCGTGGTCGACATCGAGCATGACGCCCTGCGCGCCTTCAAACAGGATGCGGCGGTCCAGCTTCACCTGCTCGTCCAGAAGTTTCCAGACGGGCCTCGCGAAGGGCAGGACTTTCGGGGCGATCTCGAGCAATTGCGCCTTCAGCGCGTCTCCATCCGGCTCGGGCAGGTTGAGACCGGCGCGAAGCGGACGGTGATGCGCCAGGAGGCGCTCAAGCTTGAGGTCGAGTGCGGCCGGATCCGCGAGATCTGCGACGCGGATCGCCCGGCGGCCGACACGATCTTCATAGGCCGGGCCGATGCCCCGCTTCGTGGTGCCGATCTTGGAGTCGCCAAGAGCAGCCTCGCGGGCGGCATCGATATCCTTGTGCCATGGCAGGATCAGGCAGGCATTGTCCGCGAGGATCAGGTCGTCAGGATTGAGCGAAACCCCTTCCTTCGACATGCCCTCAAGCTCGGACAGCAACTGCCACGGGTCGACGACGACACCATTGCCGATCACCGAGAGCTTGCCGCCGCGCACCACGCCTGATGGCAGCAGGTTCAGCTTGAAGGTCTTGTTGCCAATGACCAGTGTGTGGCCGGCATTGTGTCCGCCCTGAAAGCGCACGATCGTATCTGCGCGGCTTGAAAGCCAGTCGACAATCTTGCCCTTGCCTTCATCGCCCCACTGGGCCCCGACAACAACTACGCCTGCCATGGGTTCATACTCCTTGAAATCCCGTGCGCCACAGACAGCGTTTACGTGTGAATATCAAGGGGCGAAGTGTCGCCTGTGCCCAGACTTCAGGCCAATTCGTAATCCTCGACCTTCACCTCCGCCACAGCGGCGGCGTAATCGCGCGTATGCGACGCCCAGTTCTGGGTGATGCGACCGTCAGCGGTCTTGTACCAGGAATTGCAGGCATCGTCGGCCCAGACAGTCTTCTTCAGCTTGTCCTGTAGCGCCTTGTTCCAGCGGTCCTGCGCCGCTTTCTTCGGCATCATGGCTGCCGCCGACTCTGAATCCAGCGTGTCGAGCGCCTTGACCATATACTCAACCTGCCGCTCCAGCATGAAGGTGATGGAGTTGTGGCCGAGATTGGTGTTCGGGCCATACAGCACGAAGAGGTTGGGAAACTCCGACACGGTAATGCCGGCATAGGCTTCGGGATGGTCAGCCCAGACTTCATTCAGGTGGTGGCCGTTGAGGCCCTGCACGTCGACAGACCAGTTCCAGCCGGTTGTCTCAAACCCGGTCGCAAAGACGAGGATATCGAATTCGCGGTGCTTGCCGTCCGGCGTGGTGACGCCCGTCTCGTCAATGGATTTCGGGGCGGCGGTGACCAGTTCGACATTGTCGCGCTCAAGCGCCGGATAGTAATCATCCGCGATCAGGATGCGGCGGCATCCAACCGGATAGTCCGGCGTCAGCTTCTGGCGCAGTTCCGGGTCGCTGACCTGTTCATTTAGATGATTGGTCGCAATCGCTGTGTAGGCCGCGCGGCCTGCCTCGGTCCACTGGAAGACCTGCCAGAAGAAATGGTCGGCATTGTCATAGATGAGCTGGCGATTGCGGGCGCCGAGCTCCATTGCCGTCTCCGGCTCGGTGAACATCAGCGCCTGTTCAGCGGCCGTGACCGGCACGTCGCGGCGCGGAATCACCCAGTTTGGGGTGCGCTGGAACACGGTGAGCTGGCTGGCCGTCTTCGCCATTTCCGGGATCAGCTGCACGGCGCTTGCGGCAGAGCCGATAACGCCGACGCGCTTGCCGGCCCAGTCGACCGAATGGTCCCATCGGGCCGAATGCATCTTGGCGCCCTTGAAGCGATCCAGGCCCTCAATGTCGGGCCAGTTCGGGCGGTTCAGCTGGCCGAGTGCGCCGACAAGAATGTCGGCTTCATAGGTTTTGCCGCTCTCGGTCGTGACGGTCCACTTGCTGGTGGTCTCGTTCCAGACGGCCGTGCGGGCCGCATCATCGAGGTGCAGGTTGGGGCGCAGCTGGTAGCGGTCAGTAATCTCTTCGGCGTAGGCCTGGATTTCCGGGCCCTGCGGGAAGGCGCGGGTCCAGTTGATGCTCTGGGCGAAGGAGAGCTGGTAGAGCGCCACCGGCACATCACAGGCACAGCCGGGATAGGTGTTCTCATACCAGGTGCCGCCGACCTTGGGGTTGCGGTCCAGCAGGTCGAAGGTGTGGCCCGCCTCCTGCAACTTGATGGCAGCGGTCAGGCCGCCGAGACCGGCGCCGATAATGATGGCATGTTTCTGAGCCATGCGAACCTCCCTGAATGTATGTTTTCAGGAAGGATTCGTCTTATCCGGTGTCATTGCAAGGCTGACTTGGCGGCAAGCCTACTCGCCAAATCGCCAATAGGCCCGTACGCCGAGATTATCGATGCCCTGGTTGCGGCCATTGCCGAGAATCTGGCCGTGAGAGAGGTGCTCATACTGAAGCTGCAGGCCCCAGTTCGGGCCGAAGTCCCTGTTCAAGGCGAGGCCCGTGCGGAACAGGTCATCGGAACCGAAATAGACGTTTTCACGGGCGAATGCGTCGCTGCGCGGGTCGCCTTGAGGGAAGGGGCTTTCATTGGCGCCGTCATGAAGAACATAGCCGAGGCTCGGCTCCAGCGACCAGCCCTGCGCGAAATCCCAGTTCCAGAGCAGGCCGACGCCGCCGAAATTGGTGTCGCCGGCCGTGTTGTACGAGCCGACGATATAGGGGCGGGGTGCCAGGATGATGGACAGGAAATCGGGGCTGGCGAACACGATCTCGCCTTCAATGTTCGGACCGTCTTCCTTGTCGGCATTCTTGCAGTCGATGACGCAGATATTGTGCTGCATCACGCCGATCCGGGCTTCCTCGACCAGCTGGGCATTGGCGGTGAGGGCCGGTGTCGTGGCTGCCGTGGCAAGTACGGCGAGGGCAAGAGTGCGTTTCATGGAGTTTCCCCGAATCAATTGGACCCGCCCAGAAAGTACCGGGCGGGCCCAAAATCAAGGGGTTTGCCTGCCTGCAAGGATGGATTGAGGCCGCGCTATGCTTTTCCTGCCACCCATCTACGGGTGATCTCGGCGATACGTTTGCCGAAGTCTTCGGCCGTGTCGAGATCGGCCTTGTCCGGTGTCTGGTCGGCTGGAAGATCGGTCAGCGCCTGCGTGCCGAGGCCGATCATGTGCCCGGCGCGATTCCAGGCGGTCGCGTAATCGCTTTTGCTTGTATTATAGCCGGGGAATGCCCCGTAATTTGCCCAGATCATGCCGTGCTGTCCGGCCAATACGGAGAGCTGCTGCAGCGTATTCAGCTTGTCACCCGCAAGCGAGCCGGAATTCGTGAAACCCGCCGCGATCTTGTCGCGCCAACCCTGAGCCATCCAGACCTTGGAGGTCGCATCCTGGAACTGTTTGAAGACGGCCGAGGCTGAGCCCATATAGGTTGGCGCGCCAAAAATGATGCCGTCTGCGGCGGCGAGCTCGTCCCAGGGACCGCTGTCCGGGCTGGTGAGGTCATCGGCTTTCAGCACGGTGACATCAACACCATCGACGCTGCTTGCGCCCCTGGCGACATGGTTCGCGACTTTTGCGGTGTGGCCATAGCCGGAATGGTAGACGATTGCGAGGTTGGTCATGATTGCTCCATTGATACTGCTTTGCGCAGCAGCAGGTGGAGCGGCCCGTCCCGGAGATCAGCCCCCGGAACGGGCATAAGACTTATGGAAGGCGCCTGGCCCTAGAAGTGCAGCACCTTGGCGTAGCGGACATGCGGCAGGGCATCGAGCTTTGCCGTCATTTCAGCAGGCGGTTCACTATCAATGCCGATGAGGGCGATGGCCTCTCCGCCGGCATCCTGACGACCTAGGTGGAAGGTTGCGATATTGACGCCGGCTTCCCCCAGCATCGCCCCCAGCGCACCGATAAAGCCGGGCTTGTCGATATTGTTGATGTAGAGCGCGACCGGCGAGAAGTCGCCTTCCAGTGGCATGCCTTTCACTTCAACAACGCGCGGGCGTCCCGCTGAGACAGTGCCGGCAAGCGAGCGCCAGCCGCTTTCTTCGGAATTCGCGGTTTTCGGCACCTTCACCTTGATGCGCATCAGGCTGTCATAGACCGGGCTGTCTTCGGTCTTGGTTTCGGACAGTTTGACACCGGCATCAGCAAGGATGGCCGGGGCTGAGACCATGTTGACGTCACCGCGTGAGGCGCGCAGCAGGCCAGCAAGGGCGGCGGCGGTGATCGGCTTGCGGTTGAGCTCTGCCACCTCGCCCTCATACTCGATGATGACTTCATCAAAGCCATGATCAGAGACCTGTCCGGCAAAGGCACCGAGCTTCTCAGCCAGTTCGATGAACGGCTTGAGACGCGGGGCTTCATCGGCAGTGACCGAAGGCATGTTGAGTGCGTTGGTGACCGCGCCGGAAAGGAGATAATCGCTCATCTGTTCTGCGACCTGCAGCGCGACATTCTCCTGTGCCTCGACAGTGGACGCGCCAAGGTGCGGCGTCGCGACGAAATTCTTCGTGCCGAACAAGGCATGTTCCTTGGCTGGCTCCTCCGCGAACACGTCGAAGGCGGCGGCATAGATGTGGCCGCTTTCGAGGAGGTCCTTGGTCGCGGCTTCATCGACTAGTCCGCCGCGGGCGCAATTGACGAGGATCAGGCCTTTCTTCGTTTTCTGAAGCGCCTCTCGCGACAGGATGTTGCGCGTCTGGTCGGTCAGCGGCGTGTGCAACGTGATGACGTCAGCGCGCGCCAGGAGGGTGTCGAGATCAACCTTCTCCACACCAAGCTCGATGGCGCGCTCCTCGGTGAGAAACGGGTCATAGGCAATGACCTTCATCAACAGGCCCTTGGCGCGCTCGGCAACGCGCGAGCCGATATTGCCCGAGCCGATCAGGCCAAGCGTCTTGTAGGAGAGTTCGACGCCGACAAAGTTCTTTTTCGGCCATTTGCCGGCCTGCGTACCGGCATCGGCAGCCGGGATCTGGCGGGCGGCGGCGAACATCATCGCAATGGCATGTTCTGCGGTGGTGACGGCATTGCCGAACGGCGTGTTCATGACGACGACGCCCTTGGCGGTTGCGGCCTTGATGTCGATATTGTCGACGCCGATCCCGGCACGGCCAATGACTTTCAGCTTCGTGGCGGCAGCGATGACATCGGCGTCCGGCTTGCAGGCCGAACGAACGGCGAGGCCGTCATACTGGTCGATGATGGCGATCAGTTCGTCTTTTGACAGGCCGACCTTGATGTCGGTTTCGATGCCGCGATTCTTGAAGATGTCGACGGCGGCCGGGCTGAGATCGTCAGCAATGAGGACTTTGGGCATGGGTTTGATCCTGGAGTTATTCCCGATCATCCCCGCGCAGGCGGGGATCTCAGGCAATTGAGTAAGAATATTATTGCACCTGACCCCCGCCTTCGCAGGGGTGAGCGGACTGAAAATCAGGCGTCCTGAAGCTCGGCGGAGACCGTCGCGAAGGCCCAGTCGAGCCAGGGCAGCAGCTTCTCGACATCGGACGGCTCAACCGTTGACCCGACCCAGATGCGCAGGCCTGGAGGGGCCTTGGCATATGAGTTGAAGTCAAAGCCTGCGCCTTCCTTTTCGATCAGGGTAACCATCTTCTTCACGAAGGCTTCCTGTTCGGCCGTGTCGAGTTTCGCCACGCGCGGATCGGTGATCTTGAAGGTGACGCCGGTATTCGAGCGCGTCGCCTTGTCGGCGCAGAGGAACTCGATCCAGCCGGTCCTGGCGACCCAGTCTTCCAGAATGGCGAGGCTCTTGTCGGAGCGGGCTTTCAGGCCTTTCAGGCCGCCAACTTCCTCGGCCCAGTCGAGGGCCTTGAGATAGTCCTCAACGGCCAGCATGGACGGGGTGTTGATCGTCGCGCCCTCGAACAGGGCTTCGTTCAGCTTTCCGCCGCTGGTCATCCGGAAGATTTTCGGCAGCGGGCGATCGGGCGTATAGGTCTCGAGCCGCTTCACTGCGTTCGGCGACAGGATCAGCATGCCGTGGGCCGCTTCACCGCCGAGCACTTTCTGCCAGCTATAGGTGATCACATCGAGCTTCTCGAACGGGATGTCCTGCGCGAACACAGCAGATGTTGCGTCGCAGATCACCACCCGGTCCGGGTTCGGCTTGATCCAGTCATGATTGTCGACGCGCACGCCGGAGGTCGTGCCGTTCCAGGTGAAGACGATATCGGCATCATCACGCGCCTTCTCGAAGGCCGGGAGCACACCATAGTCGCCGGTGTGGATTTCGCAGTCCGTCAGCTTCAGCTGCTTCTGCGCATCGGTCACCCAGTCGAGGCCAAAGCTTTCCCAGGCGAAGATATCGACCGGTTTCGCGCCGAGCATGGACCACATGCACATCTCGACGGCGCCGGTATCGGACGCCGGAACAATGGCGACGCGGTAGTCAGCCGGAAGGTTCAGGATGTCTTTGGTACGGTCGATCGCTTCTTTCAGCTTGGCCTTGGCATCCTTGGCACGGTGTGAGCGTCCAAAGGCAGCAGTCTGAAGCTGGTCGAGGGAAAATCCGGGACGCTTGGCGGTCGGACCGGAAGAAAAATGCGGGCATGCAGGGCGCACGTCCGGCTTGGCGGGAATCGTCATCTGTTTGTACTCCTATCCTTACAGATAGGCTGGCCCTCGTTGGGGAGGGCTGGCCCGCGGCCTCTATGGCAGATTTCCAGGATGGTGGATAGGGGGTGATTGTGACATCTGCGTGAGGGCGGGGGTTGCCCGGCGGGGTGAAGAGTGCAAATCGCTTCATTCGGCCCAGCAAGGAGCGCCCCGCCAGAATGACGACTTCGCGATCACCTGCCGACTGGGGCGTGTTCCTGCTTCTGTCGGCCTGCTGGGCGAGCGCCTTCGCGATGACCAAGGTTGCTGTTGAGGACCTTCCCGCGAGCGTCATCATTCCCGGGCGGCTGATTGCCGGGGCGGTGATCCTGTGGGGGGTGATGCTGGTGCGCGGCGAACGCCTGCCGCCTTTTTCCGACCGCTCGTCCTGGCTCGCCATTGTCGGGCTCGGCACGATTGGCACGGCAGCGCCATTCTACCTCATTACCGTCGGGCAGAAGACCATCGACTCCTCTCTGGCCGCTCTGCTGATCTCGGCTGCGCCGTTGTTCACAGCAGGGCTGGCGCACCTCAAATTCCATGACGAACAGCTTACAGGCTTCAAGCTTCTCGGACTTCTGGTCGGCTTTGCCGGGGTGGCGGTGCTGCTCGGACCGGACGCCATCAGGGGGCTTGGAAATGCAGACTTCATTGCGCAGCTGCTCGTGATCGGCGGGGCGTTCTGCTACGCTGTTAATAGTATCATCGCCCGGCAGGCACCGCGCATGGCGCCGATTGTCCTGCCGGTCGGCTTCCTGACGGTGGCCTCCATCGCCTCCCTGCCAATGCTGTTCTGGACCGACTGGGGTGAGGTATCACCGACCGCGTCCAGTGTCTGGTCGGTTCTCGGGCTAGGGGCGGTGTCGACCGGGCTTGCCGGCATCCTGCTCATGTATCTTGTCGCCCGCACCAGTGCGACCTTCATTGCGCTCACCGGCTATGTGATTCCGATTATGTCCGCGGTGCTCGGCTACTTCCTGTTCCGAGAGACGCAGAGCTGGAATGCGGTCCTCGCTTTCATCCTCATCCTGTCGGGCGTCTGGTTCGCGCAGAGACAGGCGCGGCGACGCAGCCCTTCGCATTGAGCCTTGCGCCGAGCGCCCTCTGGCGTACTCTTTCCTCATGAGCTGGCATGAAGACCGGCCGGGAGGATGCGAATGGCACGGACAATCGAAGTGCAACCGATTTCAGGCGCGCTCGGCGCAGAGATTGTGGGCGTTGATCTCGCAGGCGAGCTGTCGAACGAGGCCTTTGACGCGGTGCATCGGGCCTTTCTCGACCATCATGTGATCTTCTTCCGCGACCAGACAGACCTTACGCCCGAAAAGCACAAGGCCTTCGGGCGGCGCTTCGGGACGCTGAACGTCCACCCCTATGTCAAGGGCATGGACGGGCATCCTGAGATCCTGGAAATCATCAGGGAGCCGGAAGAGAAGACCAATTTCGGCGGCGGCTGGCACACCGACATGTCCTTCCTTGAAGAGCCGGCGCTTGGTTCCATCCTGCATGCCATCGAAGTGCCGCCCTTTGGCGGTGACACGCTCTGGGCGAACCAACACATGGCCTATGACGCGCTGTCGGACGGGTTGAAACAGACATTGGGCGGACTCACCGCCATCCATTCGGCGAAGGGCGAATATGGGCCAAAAGGACAGTCCGCGCACAATCGCCAGTCCATGGACACGACCATGGCGCCAGACGCGCCGGAATTCGAACACCCTGTGGTCCGCACGCATCCGGAAACTGGCCGCAAGGGCCTTTATGTGAACCCCGCCTTCACCATGCGTTTCAAGGGCTGGACTCGCCGGGAAAGCCGGCCGCTTCTCAACTATCTTTTCGAGCATTGCCGGCAGGAACAGTTTACCTGCCGCTTTCGCTGGGAAGCCGGATCCGTCGCCTTCTGGGACAACCGGTCAACATGGCACTTTGCGCTGAACGACTATCAGGGGCATCGCCGGCATATGCGCCGCGTGACCGTGAATGGCGACCGGCCCTTCTGAGCGGCCAGTCTCTGGGGAGCGCTAGGGTGGGGAACTACAGCGTGAATTTGCCCTCGATCACGGTTACGGCCTTGCCGCGAATTTTAACGCGGTCACCGATGAGTTCGACATTCATCAGGCCGCCCCGGCCTGGATAGGCCTGGAAACAGTCGAGCGGGCGCTTGAAGCGTGGACCGAGAATGGCGGCAACCATGCAGTGCCAGCTGCCGGTGGCAGGATCTTCCGGAATTCCGCTGGCGGGCGCAAAGAATCGGCTCACCACATCCATGCCATCACCCTGCCCGGCGAGGCAGCCGAGGTTGCCGCGATTGACATCTTTCATGATGCCGAGCTTGGCGATCAGGTCGATATCGGGCTGGAGCTGGACGATATCGTCGGCGCTTGCAAAGACGCAGGCGTAGAACGGTCCGCCCCAGGCCTCCAGAGGCCAGGCACCCAGCGCAGCGGCAACATCGTCGGTGATGTCCATCTTGCGCACTGCCGGCGCAGGGAAATCCATTTCATAGCGTCCGCCGGTCGCTCTCTTCACGGTCAGGCGGCCGGATTTTACCGTGTCGAAGCCGATTTCCGGACCGTCAAAGTCCATATGACTGAACAGGACATGCGCTGAGGCGAGCGTTGCATGGCCGCAGAGTGGAACTTCCACGGTCGGCGTGAACCAGCGCAGGGCCCAGACCCCGTCACCCTTCGGAACGATATAGGCTGTCTCCGAAACATTGTTCTCCGCCGCGATCGCCTGGAGTTGCGCGTCCGGAAGAAAATCGTCCAGCGGCATGACGCAGGCCTGGTTTCCCTCGAACGTGCGCGTGGCAAAGGCATCGATCTGGTAGAAAGGCAGGCTGGTCATTCGGCTGGTCTCCGGACTTGGAAGCTCCAGCTAAGCGAGTGAGCCGGGTCAGGCAAACCAGACTTTCTAATCTACGGTTTAGGATGCCCTCAGAGACCCAGCATTGGCCGGGGGTCGGGGCAGAGCATCAGCCATTCGGCGCGCTCACCCTTGCGGCAGACGCCGGGAAAGTCCCCGGACTTGCCTTGAAGATCGAGCATGATCTGGAAATGCAGGTGCGGCGCCCAGCCGCCATTCACCGCGCTGTCACCAAGTCGCGCCATTTCAGTGCCGGCTGTCATGGACTGTCCGACGTTCAGTCCGTCCATGCTGTCGTGGCTCAGATGCCCATAGAGGGACCAGAAAGTGAGGCCGGGAGCGGGGGAGTGTTCGAGGATAATGGTCGGTCCATAATCCTTGGCATTGTCATTGACCTGGAAGCTGTGAACCGTGCCATCCAGCGGTGCATGGACGGCGCTTCCGGCTGGTGCGAACACGTCGAGGCCCAGGTGGATGGTTCGCGGTTCGGTGCCCGGCGGATTGAAGATCGGCGTGTCGTAAATGGCGCGGTCTTCACCATAGCCGCCCGCATATACGTGGCCGTTCTCCGGTTCCCAGTCGATAGGCAGGTCGGTCCAGCCGCGTGCCGTCAGCCCGTCTGCGTCGAGCGGAAAATGGCGCGCCTTGCGGAGGCCCGTCATGAGTTCTGGCGAGGTGTCCGTGCGCGCGGCGAGCCAGTCATCATAGCGCTTGCGGGCGTCAGCGAGGGTCATCTGTCTTCATCCACCTCAAGCGCCCAGCCATGATTGACCGGTCCATGGCCGTGGCCGAAGCCCTTGGCGGTTTCAATCGCCTTGTGGAGATAGTCGCGCGCCTGCTCGACAGCTTCGCTTAGAGCCGCGCCTTTCGCGACGAGAGCAGAAATTGCACTGGCCAACGTGCAGCCTGTCCCGTGGGTCGAGCCGGTTTCGATGCGGGAACTTTCAAAAATCCACTCGCCGTGCTCGGTCTGCAGGACGTCTGTGATAACGCGTCCGGGAATGTGGCCGCCCTTGACGAGGGCGCCTTTCGCGCCGCGCTTCAGAAGCATCTCGGCTGCCCGACGCTGCCCGTTGACGCCGTCCACCGACTTTCCTGTGAGCACTTCGGCTTCCGGCGCATTCGGCGTTATCAGCGCGGCGCCCGGCAGAAGCAGCGAAGTCAGCGCACCGACAGCGCGTTCATCGATCAGCCGGTCGCCGGATGTCGCGACCATGACCGGATCGATGATGCGCGGTGCGGCCTTCGCCCGCTCGTCCAGCGTCTCGGCAACCGTTTCGACGAGCTCTGCCGTGCCCAGCATGCCGGTCTTGATTGCGTCGGCCCCGATATCCTTGAGGCAGACGAGCATCTGGTCGCGAACTGTCTTCAGCGGGATCGGGTGGACATCGTGCACGCCCTGGGTGTCCTGCACGGTGATTGCCGTGATGGCCGTCATCGCATAGCCGCCCATCGCCATGATGGCCTTGATATCAGCCTGAACCCCGGCGCCGCCGCCAGAGTCCGAACCTGCGATCACGAGCACCCGGCCCTGTGTGTCTTCTGTGTCTGTCATGGTGCAGAGATAGCGCTGTCAGCGCTGCTGCAAAAGTCAGGACTTCACCACGCTTCGCCGGGCGATTCGACAGGGCTGGAGAGATCGAACTCGACGCGGAAATGGCGTTCAGGCCGCTGCAGGTCATAGACGAAGACATTGTCTTCAGGATCGATCTCCATCGACCAGATATTCGCCTTCGATTCCGGGATGCCTTCGGCTTCAAACAGCTCGATCGTCTTGCGGTCGGTCGGGAAGACCTGCCGGGTCGCCGTTGAAGCGCCGGACGACTTGCCGCCATACATGGTGATGGCATCCAGGCTGCCATCCTCATGATTATGCTGGTGGCGAAGCGCGAGGCGGCCATCATCGTTGAGTGCGATCAGCCAGGTTCGGGAATGATCGTCGCCGACATGCAGCGGGATCCGAAGGCCTGTGTCGGTGCAGGTTTCAAAATCGGCGATCACGGTTTTGCCGCGCCAGTCCTCATCCTGCGGGTCATCGCTGGTGATGGTGCCCTGATACGACTGACCGCAATAGGGCTGGACATTGGCAAGGAACTCACCGGCTGACACGTCCGCTGGCGCGGTCCGGTCACAGGCAGATACCACTATGGTGAAGGCAAGTAGGGAAAGTCTCATAAACATGGGGCGCAGCCTATGCAGACTGCGCCCTTTGGCAATTATATTTTTTGAAAATCAGGCCGGTTCCGGCTCGCCGCCCGGTTCTTCACCGCGATTCTTGTTGCGGCGCTTGCCGATAACGGGAACAGCCGACGCAGGGCCTTGCGGCTCATCCGGCTCTTCCGGGCGCGATGGCGGCTTGCCATTCAGCAGGTCTTCGATCTCCTGACCGGAGAGCGTCTCATATTCCAGCAGGCCCTCAGCCAGTGTCGCCCACTGGTCGCGATACTTGGTCATGATCTCGCGGGCATCATCCATGCCTTTCTGGACGAGCTTTCGGACCTCTTCCTCGATTTTCTTCGACGTTTCTTCCGACACGTGCGACTTGTTCATCAGCTGCTGTCCGAGGAACACATCGCCCTGGTCTTCGGCATAGTCGACCGGGCCAATCTCTTCGGAAAGACCCCAGCGCGTGACCATGGCACGGGCAAGCTTCGTTGCCTGCTGGATGTCCGATGCGGCACCAGCGGTCACATTTTCCATACCGAACTTCTCTTCTTCGGCCACGCGGCCGCCCATGATGATGGCGAGACGGGACGTCATCTCGATGCGGGACATCGACATCTTGTCGTCCACCGGCAGCTGCATCACCATACCGAGGGCGCGTCCGCGCGGGATGATTGTCGCCTTGTGGACCGGGTCAGCGACAGGCACGCGCAGGGCCACAATGGCGTGACCGGCCTCATGCCAGGCAGTGAGTTCCTTTTCCTTGTCGGACATGACCATGGAGCGCTTTTCAGGGCCCATAAGGACCTTGTCCTTCGCGTCCTCGAACTCGGCCATGGCCACGACGCGCTTGCCGCGGCGCGCAGCCAGCAGGGCAGCCTCATTGACGAGGTTGGCAAGGTCGGCACCGGAGAAGCCCGGCGTGCCGCGTGCGATGACTTTCGGGTTCACATCCTTGGCCAGCGGCACATTGCGCATATGCACTTTCAGGATGCGTTCGCGGCCAATGATGTCCGGATTGTTGACGGTGACCTGGCGGTCGAAACGGCCAGGGCGCAGCAGCGCCGGGTCGAGAACGTCCGGGCGGTTGGTTGCTGCGATGATGATGATGCCATCATTGGCTTCAAAACCATCCATCTCGACGAGGAGCTGGTTGAGCGTCTGTTCGCGCTCATCATTGCCGCCGCCGAGGCCTGCGCCGCGCGAACGGCCGACGGCGTCGATCTCGTCAATGAAGATGATGCATGGGGCATTGCGTTTGGCCTGCTCGAACATGTCGCGGACACGGCTCGCGCCGACGCCGACGAACATCTCGACAAAGTCAGAACCGGAAATGGTGAAGAAGGGCACGCCGGCTTCGCCGGCGACTGCGCGCGCGAGCAGCGTCTTGCCGGTGCCGGGAGGGCCAACCAGCAGCGCGCCTTTCGGGATCTTGCCGCCGAGCCGCTGGAAACGGGCCGGGTCGCGCAGGAACTCGACGACTTCCTGAAGTTCTTCCTTGGCTTCGTCCACACCGGCAACGTCATCAAAGGTTACGCGGCCATGCTTTTCGGTCAGCATGCGGGCGCGGGACTTGCCGAAGCTCATCGCGCCGCGGCCACCGCCGCCGCCCTGCATCTGACGCATCAGGAAGAGGAAAAGGCCAAGGATGAGGATCAGGGGCAACAGATTGAGCAGGAGGCCGCCAAGGCTGAAGCCGGTCTCGGCATCTTCGGTCACCTGCACGCCCTGGTCTGCAAACCAGGTCGAAGCCTCTATATTGGTCGGCAGCTTTTCGGCGTAATAGGTCTCACCGGTCTTGGTTGTTGCGGTGATGCGGTCATTGGTGACAGTGACTTCCTGAAGCTGGCCCTGAGCTGCCATCTGGCGCAGGTCCGAGATCGGGAGTTTCTCTGAGCCAACCGCTACAGAAGAGCCTTGCATGGCGATCATCATGGCGATGACGAGTGCAGCAATGAGGCCCCATACTGCGAAATTACGCATGTTCATCTTTGTTTCCGTTGGTTCTTGGGTGGTCGTACCCGGCTAACATAGGAACGAATATAGCAGAAAACGACTCCAATAGCCCTTAAGTCTCTGCAATTGATTCAACATGCGTGCCGATCACGCGAGCAGTGTCCAAATGACACTCGACGCGATGCTCAAGAGCAGGCTAAGTTCCGCTCTCGGGTGGGCGACGCAGTGGATAAGCCGATGAAAGATGCATTGAAGGTCTACGGACCGCTGGCCCTGCTCGTCATAGCGAGCATCTGGCTCGCCCTGTCCCTGATTGACCCTGCACCGCCTTCAAAAGTGACCTTTGCATCGGGTGGATCGGGCGGGGCGTATTACTCGCTGGCCCAGCAATATGCCGAAGCGCTCGGCAAGAGCGATGTCGAAGTCGAAGTGCTGGAGACGCGCGGCTCAATCGAGAATATGGAGCTGCTGAAGACGGGACAGGCCGACATTGCCTTCATCCAGGGCGGCCTTGCGGATGCGCAAGCGCGCGAGGAAATGCGATCCCTTGCCGGCATGTTCCACGAACCGTTCTGGGTGTTCGTGCGCGAAGCGACCGGTGCTGAGGATTTCGGAGACTTGCGGTCTGTGCGTCTGTCCATTGGCGCGGAAGGTTCTGGCACGCGGGCGCTCGCGGTTGACCTGCAGGAGGCCTGGGGCGGCGAATGGCCGGACAATTCGCGCCGGATTGAGAGCGGCCTTGCTGCGGCATCTGCCCTCAAGGCGGGTGACATAGACGCCGCGGCATTTTCCGCGTCGATCGATGCGCCCTACATAGAAGACCTTCTGGAGACGCCGGGGATCAAGCTGCTGCCTTTCGTGCGCGCGCCGGCGCTGGCCCGCCGGACGGCAGCGCTCGACGAAGTGACGCTCTACCAGGGCATCCTGGATCTTGAGAATGATGTGCCCGCCGGGAACATTCCGCTGATCGCTTCCGTGGCGCAGCTCGCGGTCAACAAGGACCTGCATCCGGCTATCCAGTCGCTGCTTCTGGAAGCATCTGAAGAAATCCATTCCGGCAACACCGCCTTTGCGCAGGCAGGTGCGTTTCCCGACGAGAATCTGATTGACCTGCCGCTGTCGAGCGAAGCCGAACGCTACTGGAAGAACGGGCCGTCCTTCCTGCGCAACTATTTCTCCTTCCAGGTGGCGAACTTCCTCGACCGGGCCTGGGTGTTCCTGATTCCGCTGCTGACGCTGCTCATCCCGCTCGTGCGCATGGCACCGCCGCTCTATCGCTGGCGGGTGCGCCGCAAGATCTATGTCTGGTATTCAGACCTTCGCGACCTTGAGGCGCGCGGGCGCCAGGCTGAAAGCGACGAGGCGCGCGGCAAGGTGCTGGATGAGTTGTCAGAACTTCAGAAAGAGGTCGGCGAGCTCGATGTGCCGCTGTCCTACACTGAAGAGGTCTACCATCTGCGCAGCCATATCACCTTTGTGCGCAATCTGGTGACGGGGCTGTATGAACGCCCGCTGGACATGGGGGGCACGCGGACGGCTTAAGCCCCCGCCTGCTGTTCGAGCGCTTCGCGGCGCTTCTCTGCGGCCGATTTCTTCACGCTTTCGGAGCGGAGCTGTCCGCAGGCCGCGAAGATATCACGGCCGCGCGGCGTGCGGATCGGTGAAGCATAGCCCGCCCGGTTCACGATTTCCGCGAAGTTCTCAATGGTCTCCCAGTCGGAACATTCATACGGGCTGCCAGGCCAGGGATTGAACGGGATGAGGTTGATTTTCGCCGGCACGCCCCGCAGCAGTTTCACGAGGTCGCGGGCCTCGGCCATGGAATCGTTTACGCCCTTCAGCATGACGTATTCGAAGGTAACGCGCTTCGAATTGCCGAGATCAGGATAGGCGCGGATCGCTTCGAAAAGCGTCTGAAGGTCGTACTTCCGGTTGATCGGGACGATCTCATTGCGCAAGTCGTCGCGCACCGCGTGCAGGGAAATGGCCAGCATGGCGCCGGTCCGTTCACCGAGTTCCGGGATCTTTGGTGCAACGCCCGCCGTGGACACTGTGATCCGGCGGCGGCCAAGCGCGATGCCGTCGCCATCGGAAATGGTGTCGATCGCCTCGGCGACATTGTCGAGGTTGTAGAGCGGCTCACCCATGCCCATGAAGACAATATTGGTAAGCTTGCGGTTCTCCATCGAGGACGGCCACTCTTCCAGCTGGTCGCGTGCGATGAGGACCTGAGCGACGATTTCCTGCGCTGTCAGATTGCGGACGAGCTTCTGTGTGCCGGTATGACAGAACGTGCAATTCAGCGTGCAGCCGACCTGCGACGACACACAAAGCGCGCCCGACTTGCCGACATCGGGAATATAGACGCTCTCACCTTCAACACCGGGCTGGAACCGGGTCAGCCATTTCTGGGTGCCGTCGACGGAGATTTTGTGTTCGGTGATTTCCGGGCGCGTCAGGACATATTTTTCGGCGAGGTCAGCGCGAAGCTCCTTCGCGATATCGGTCATGCCGGCAAAGTCCTGCACGCCGAAATGATGGATCCAGCGGCGCAGCTGCTTGGCGCGCATGCCCGCCTTTTTCGGGTCGAGACCGAGCGTTTCCATCTCTGCCTTGAGGGCAGGAACGGACAGGCCAGCGAGGCTCGCCGGGGAAGAAACGCTTGCGTTGACGCCGCGTGAAAGGTCCAGATCATATTTCATTGCGGTGCACATAGCATGACTTGGTTCAGAATCTAAGAATGCATGGGCATCAGCGATGCAGCAGCGAACAGAAGGCCAATAAGGCCCGTGAGCGGAGGAAACATGGCGAATTCAAACACACCGGAAATGGGTTTCGATCCTGAGGCCTTGCGCGCGCGGTACCGCGCAGAGCGCGACAAGCGCCTGCGCTCGGACGGCAATGAGCAATATGTCGAGGTCAGGGATGACTTCGAGGACTATGTCGATGACCCTTATATCGACAAGGTGATCCAGCGTGCGCCGCTGAGCGACGAGGTCGATGTTGTCGTGATCGGCGGCGGCTTTGGCGGCCTTCTGGCCGGTGCACGCCTGCGCGAGGCGGGCGTGAAGCACATTCGCATGATCGAGAAGGGCGGGGATTTCGGCGGCACCTGGTACTGGAACCGCTACCCGGGCGCGGCCTGCGACATTGAAAGCTATATCTACCTTCCGCTGCTGGAAGAGACCGGTTTCATGCCCGCGGAGAAATACACGCCGGCCCGCGAAATCCTCGGCCATAGCGCGCGCATCGCTGAACGCTATGACCTCTACGACGATGTGCTGTTCCAGACCGAGGTCACGGCCATGCATTGGGACGAGTGGGCGAAGCGCTGGCGCGTCGAGACCAATCGCGGCGATGCCATGAAGGCGCGCTTTGTGATCATGTCGAACGGGCCGCTGCACCGACCGAAACTGCCGGGCATTCCAGGTATCCGCGACTTCGGCGGCCACACCTTCCACACCAGCCGCTGGGATTATGACTATACCGGCGGCGGGCCTGATGGCGGTCTCGACAGGCTGGCCGACAAGCGGGTTGGCATCATCGGGACGGGTGCCACGGCGGTGCAGTGTGTCCCGCATCTCGGCGCTGGCGCAAAGGAGCTCTTTGTCTTCCAGAGAACGCCGAGCTCGATCGATGTGCGCGACAACAAGCCGACCGATGAGGACTGGGCGAAGTCGCTGGAACCGGGCTGGCAGAAGAAGCGGATGGACAATTTCAACATTCTCGTTTCCGGCGGCTATCAGGCCGAAGACCTCGTTCAGGATGGCTGGACAGACATCATTCGCAACCTGCTTTTCATTGCCAGCAATCGCGATGGAGAAGAGCTGACGCCGGAGAAGCTGGAAGAAATTGGCGAACTCGCCGACTTCAAGAAAATGGAATCGATCCGTGCGCGTGTGGATGAGGTCGTCAGCGATACAGCAACTGCAGAGGCGCTGAAGCCCTGGTATCGCCAGTTTTGCAAGCGCCCCTGCTTTCACGATGATTATCTGGAGACCTTCAACCGTCCGAATGTGACGCTCGTCGATACGGGCGGGAAGGGCGTGGAACGCATCACGCAAAATGGCGTGGTGGTTGAAGGAGTCGAGTACGAACTCGACTGCCTTATCTATGCGACAGGTTTCGAGGTCGGCACGAGCTATACCCGCCGGTCCGGATACGAGCTCTATGGGCGCGGCGGGACGGCGCTTTCAGACGCGTGGGAGGGCGGCGTCGAAAGCCTGCATGGCATGTTCGTACGCGGCTTCCCCAATGTCTTCGTGATGGGCGGGGCGCAAGCCGCGTTCACGGCGAACTATCCCCACCAGCTCGACGAGCAGGCGGTCCATCTCGGCTATATCGTATCGCGCGCCTTCGAGGAGGGGATCGTCCAGATCGAGCCAGAAGAGGCCGCGCAGTCGAAATGGGTCGAGACGATTATCTCGAAGGCCCAGATGCGCGAGAAGTTCCTCGCCGAATGCACGCCTGGCTATTACAATAATGAGGGCCAGATCGCCGCGCGGGCGCGGCAGAACTCGTTCTATGGGGGCGGGTCGATGGAATATTTCTCGATCCTCAAATCCTGGCGCGAGGAAGGCTCCATGGCCGGCCTTGAAATCACGCAGGATCGCGTCAGCGCCTAGCGGCAGGCCGAGGAGGCCTTGTCGATCGCGGCGGCCGAGCCTGACAGGGAGAAATGATAGGAGACCTTCGTGTCGCGGGCAGAGACTGCTTCGACGCGAAGTTCGCTGCCTTTCTTCAGGGCCGAGACGATCTTGGAATCGTCACGGTCCTGCGCAAAGGCCTCACGCCCAACACCATAGAGTGTCCAGCCAGCGCGCCCGATGGATGCGCGGCCCGGCAGGTCGGCGCGCAGTTCATACCCGACCTTGAGGCTTGGCTGGCTGCGGGCCTTGCCCGATTTCCAGTTGGAGACAAAGAACCAGACATCGCCATGATCGGCTGATTGTGGCGCCTTGTCGGTCGCTTCGGTCGCGGCATAGCAGAGCGTTTCGCCATTCACGGTCTCGGTGAAGACCGTCCAGTCCTTGTAGCGGCCAACCGCCGTCGGTGCGGCCTGCGCCGCTGTCAGCGCAGCCGTTGAAACAAACAAGATCGCGAGAGAAAATCTGGTAATCATGGGGGAGATGGCTATGAATTGGATGCGTGAGGTCTACCTGTCTAAAACTGCCGGAAAGTTAAGGCCGAAGTTTGGCAAATGAGTCGCTTCTGTCATGGAACCATCTGGCTCACCAATGGTTGCAAAAGATGCAGGGAATGCATTTAATGCGAGTGAGTGGACGATTTGGGTTACGCAGTGTCAGTCACACCTACGGGGGGTGGTCGTAACGATCGCTCAATCCACGCGAACTGTATGCGCCGGATCGCGGAAAGCAGATGCCGCGCCTCGTTCGGAACATTGTTCGAATATTTTGGTCCACGCCTCAAATCCTATCTGAAACGCATGGGCGCTGATGATGCCGCCGCCGAGGAGATCGTGCAGGACGTCATGCTCACCGTGTGGCGCAAGGCTGGCCAGTTTGACGAGAAACAGGCTTCAGTATCGACCTGGATCTTCCGCATCGCCCGCAATCGCCAGATCGACATCCACCGGCAGGTCACGCGGCCGGAATTGTCGCCCGACGAGCCAATGCTCCAGCCCGCCGCGGAGCAGATGCCGGACGAGACCCTGTCACGAGCCCAGATTGAGGAACATGTCCGCGAACAGTTGAAGACGCTGCCCGCCGAACAGCTCGACCTGCTGCGCGCCTCTTTCTATGAGGGGCTATCCCACTCTGAGATCGCAGAAGCTTACAATCTGCCGCTCGGCACGGTGAAATCGCGTATCCGGCTGGCATTCGAGCGGCTGCGCGGCAAGATTTCGCGCGACTAGGCGGTTACAATGCAATTCATCGAAACCCCCGCCTTGACGAAGTTTTCCTCCGATCAATATTCCCTCTGGCTCACATTTGCGTGAGCAAGCGAAGGAATCCTGAAGTTTAGTGTCCACGCCTGAATCCACCTCCATGTCCGATTTGTACAGCGCCTATGCGGCTGGCCGGCTGAGCCCGGCCTTCGCGCTGATGGTCGAAACGCAGGCGGCTATCCGCGACGATATCGCCGTAGACATTGCCGTCAGCGAAACGATCGCAGGGGCAATGCTCGAAGGTGAGGAGCGTGAACTGCTGTCGCCGAACGCCTTTGAGCGCGCCCTGAAAGCCCTGGAAGCGTTCGAAACCGAGGACGCGGCTATTCGCGACGCAGCGAAGCAGGCGGGTGAGGGTGTCAATGAATTGCTTGCGCTGCCTGAGCCCCTGCGGACCCGGGCCCTGGATGCCTGCGCCCAAGGCGGCTGGAACAGGCTGACGCGTGGCGTGAGCCGACTTGACCTGTCGGGCAACTCTTATGTGCACACCCATCTCTACCGCATCGAGCCAGGCGCGGCCGTGCCGCAGCATTCGCATCGCGGCGATGAATACACGCTGGTGGTCCAGGGCGGGTTTTCGGACCATGTCGGAAGCTATGGGCCGGGCGATATCTGCCGCAAGAGCCCGAGCGACACGCATCAGCCGATTGCCGATGATGATGGCGTGTGCCTCGCGCTCGCCATCAGTGAAGGCGGCCTGAAGTTCACTGGCCTGCTTGGCTTGGTCCAGAAGGCTCTTCGGAAATAACCGAAAGAGGTTGCTCCGGTCAGCTGCCGGAGATGATTTCGAACTTTCGCGTCTCGAACACTTTCAGCACCTGAGCGATATCGTGGCCGCGTTTCAGCACCTGATTCTGGCTGCCATAGACGACATAGCTTCCCTGCTGGTTTCGCAGCGCCGGTATCTTCTCGATACGCCAGGTCGGGGCTTCGGCATGCCTGCGATAGATTGCGAAGACGGCGTGATCAGGAAACATCCCGATACCGTAATCCCGGGCCTGTCCGCCCATCACCATTTTCCCGTAAACATTGAGGATTCGACTCATCTCGGTCCGGTGAAACGCCACGTTTGCTTGAGGTTTACGTTGCAGGGGTGTTATACTCGCCATGAACTCCTGACCGGTCTCCTCCCCGAAAAAATTCACATGACGCATATTTAATGCGCCTGACAGGATTTAGCCGCATTCTCGCCTTGCGAGCGCCGCCGATTACGGTCAGTCTGCAATTGTCGGGTGGAGGTGTCCAGCAGGTTTCCCGGACCCATCAGCCCCCCCAGCCCCCCGGGGCACTTGCATAGCCTTTACCCGACTTCTTCTCCCTTTTTCCCATCACAAGAAAATTGACGCCACCGCCTTTGGTGAATTTTCATTCACCTGGGCGCTATTGCCGTCGATTTGCTCATCATGCCTCTGGCCAGCCCAGGAAGTGGCCGCTAGGTAGGCTGTTTGCGACAGGCAACGGGTCCGGTACATGCTCGAATTGAAGCAGCTCGCGAAGTCATTTGGTGAACACAAGGCCGTGGATTCGGTGAGCTTCACGCTGAACAAGGGTGAGGTGCTGGGATTTCTCGGCCCGAACGGTGCCGGCAAGTCCACGACCATGCGCATGGTTGCCGGTGTGATCGAACCAGACCGGGGCGACGTGCTGATCTCCGGCAATTCCGTTATCTCGCAGCGCCGCGAAGCGCAGCGGCGTCTTGGCTACCTTCCGGAAGGCGCGCCGCTCTACAGGGACATGACACCTGTCGAGTTCCTGAAATTCATGGCTGCCGCGCATGACCTCACCAGGGCCGAGCGCAATGCGGCCATTGACCGTGTCATCGCGGACGCCCGAATCGCCAATGTCGCCAGCCGCCGGATCGGCAATCTTTCCAAGGGGTATCGCCGCCGCGTTGGCCTCGCCGGTTCACTGTTGCACGACCCGGACGTGCTGGTCCTTGATGAGCCGACGGACGGGCTCGACCCGATCCAGAAACGTGCCGTGCGGGCTCTCATCGCGCGCATGGCACCTGAAAAGGCGATCCTGATCTCGACCCACACGCTGGAGGAAGTGCCGGCCATGTGTAACCGCGCCATCGTGATCGACCGGGGGCGCATTGTGGCGGACGGCACGCCCGAAAGTCTCGCCAGCCAGAATCCGGGCGGTCTTGAAGAGACCTTTATCAAGCTGACCGAAGCCAGCGAAAGCGAAGCGGCATGAAAATCTGGCTGGGTGATACGATGACCGGCCTGCGCGCCAGTTATCTGCGCGAACTTCGTGCTTATTTCGCGACGCCGCTCGCCTATGTCTTCATCGCGATCTTCCTGATGATGCTCGGCTTCTTCACCTGGGAGGCATCGCGCTTCTTCGATACCGGCGCGGCAGACCTCCAGCCCTTTTTCTACTGGCATCCGTGGCTGTTCATGATCTTCCTGCCAGCGCTGTCCATGCGCCTCTGGGCCGATGAGGGCGCTGACGGAACGGCTGAACTCCTCCTCTCCTTGCCGATGACAATTACCGGGCTGGCTGCCGGCAAGCTGCTGGCGGCATGGACAGTTGCGGGGCTCAGCCTCGTCTTCACCTTCCCGATGTGGATCACGGTCAATTATCTCGGCAGTCCCGACAATGCGTCCATCCTGCTGACCTATGCGATGAGCCTTGTCATGGCTGGCGCGTACCTGTCGATTGGCGCAGCTGTATCGGCGCTCGTGAACAGCCAGGTGCTTGCCTATATAATCGGTGTCGTCATCGCCTTCATTTTCACCGCGGCCGGCTGGCCAATGGTGACCGGGGCGGTTGCAGGCCTTCTCGGGGCGGGTGTCGGCGACCTTGTCGCGCAGTTTTCCTTCCTCACCCACTTCGAGACGGCGGAGCGGGGCGTTCTGGAATTCCGCTCCTTCCTCTTCTTCATCGGCTTCGTCGCCATGTGGCTGGCGCTGAATGTCATCTGGGTCTCGCAGCGCAGGAGCGCGGCGCGATGACATCGAAAGCCTTCCAGCCTGCCGCTACGGCCCTCATCGTTGCGATTTTTATCGCGGCCGTGCTGATCCTGCAGCCGCTGATGAGGGGCGCGCGCGCCGACTTCACCGAGCAGCAGCTTTACACACTGTCCGACGGGACCCGGAACGTCCTGCGGGGCATCGATGAACCGGTGGACCTCACCTTCGTCTACACCCGCCGTGTCGGGCAGGATTTTCCCGCGGTGCGCGCCTATGCAACGCGGGTTCGCGAATTGCTCGACGCCTACAAGGCGGTTGCCGGCCCCAGTCTGCGGATTCGCGAGATTGACCCTGAGCCCTTTTCCGAAGCCGAGGATGAAGCCCTCGCCGCGGGCATTGTCGCGGTTGATACAGATGGCAATGATCCGCTCTACTTCGGCCTGATTGGTGGCAACACGGTCGATGATGAACGCGTCATCCCGTTCCTCGCGCCCGAGCAGGAAGAAACTCTCGAATATGATCTGACCCGGCTGATCGCACGGCTCGACCGGCCCGAGCCGCCGGTTGTCGGCGTCCTGTCCACCCTGCAGGGCATGAGCGGCGATGGGCGAGATAGCGGCTACACTTTCCTGCGGGAGATCGCCAAGGGATTCACGCTGGAAGAGATCAATGAAGATTTCTTTTCCCTGCCGGAGGACATGGATGTCCTGATCATGGTCCATCCGCCAGAGCTCAATGACTGGCAGGCCTGGCTGGTCGACCAGTTCCTGCTACGCAAGGGGCGAGCCATCATTATGGTCGACCCCGCTGCGAAGACTTCGCAGGGCAGCGCCTTTGCCGGCCTGGGAGAACGCCAGATCCGCTCCGACCTTGGCCGGTTCGGACCGAGATGGGGCGTCACGCTTTCCGATGATGCGCTCGCCGATACCGAGACCGCGCTTCCGATCCAGGCCGAAGCTGGCGAGGGCCGCACGACAGTGCTGCGCCATCCGCTCTATCTTGCCGCGCCGCCCGCCCTCATGTCGCATGACAGCCTCATCACAGCCGACCTCGGCCGGACCGTCAATTTCGGGGCCCCCGGCGCGCTGATCCTCGATGAGGACTCTCCCTTCGACCACGAAGTCCTGATCTCGACCGGACCTGCACCATCCTGGATCCCGGCCGACCGCGCTGTGACAGAGCTGTCCGCCCAGGATACGCTGGAGCTCTACGAAGCGCAGGAGACAGCCCAGCCGCTGGCCATTCGCCTGCACGGCGCGCTCGTCTCTGCCTTCCCGGATGGAGCGCCAAACCCCGACATGCCGGATGATGCGGTTCTGGCAGAGCTGGCCCGCGCGGAGGCTGAAACTGCCGCACCGCACATTTCCACCAGCGAGCGGGACGCCGAAATCCTGATCATCGCCGACGCCGACATGGTTGATGACGGGCTTTATGTGAACCTCGAAAACTCCACCGCTTTTGCTGACAATGGCAACTTCCTCATGAATGCCCTTGATGTGCTGTCGGGCGACGCAAACCTGCTCAGCCTGCGGGCTCGCGCCTCCAGCCGCCGCCCGATGAAACGTGTCGAGGCGATGCGCGATGAAGCCCAGGAGCGTTTCTTCGACGAGCAGGCACGGCTGGAGAGCAGCCTCGCTGAATCCCAGGCCCGCCTCGAGGAGCTGCAGCAGGTTGGCGCAACTGATGGCTTTTTCGAGGGCGACCTCGAAGCCAATCTGAACGATGCCGAACGCGCTGAACTTGCCCGGCTGCGTGAAGATATCGTTGAGACGCGCTCTCGCCTGCGTTCCATCGAGCGCGATTTCCGCCGTGAAATTGATGGTCTCGAAGCCTGGCTGAAATTCTTCAACATCTTCGGCGGGCCGATCATTATCGGCGCGCTCGGCCTGTTCGTGTGGTGGCGTCGTCGCCCAGGAGAGCGCCGATGAGCATCGCCCTCGACAATCGCCGCCGGGTTACGGTTCAGCGGCTCTCCATCGTCGCGGCGACGCTCTGGGTCTGCCTGATCCTGATGAGCCTGTTTGCGCCCAGCACGAATGATATCAGCCCCCGGACGGGCGATCCGGTCCTGAAGAATTTCTCTGCGGTGCGCGGTGATACCGGGTCGATCAAGGTGACCATGGCCGATGAGAGCTACACGCTGGAACGGCGCGGCAGCGAATGGGTCATGGCCGAGACCGGCGGCTATCCTGTGCGGACCGACCGGCTCAACACATTGGCCGAAGGACTGGAAACCCTCACCTGGGGAGCGCGCCGCACCGACAATCCGGAGCGTATGGAGCGTCTTGGCCTTGGTGATCCGAGAAAAGGCGGAAACGGCGTCCTGGTGCAGGTCTTCGCGACGAATGGCGCCCTGACAGCCGAGATGATTACCGGGCGGCGCGGTGACCGGCTTTATGCCCGCGATGCGGGCGAGGATGTTGCCTTCCGCGCCGAGGGCGAGCTGCCGCCACTCTATACGCGCCAGGCCTGGCTCGATCTCGACATCGTGGACATTGAGGACAGCGCGATTTCCGCCGTCAGGCTGACTGATTCCAGCGGTGCTTCGATCTACCTCACACGGGAAGCCGGGGGCGGCCCGCGCAGCTTCACGCCTGCACCGCCGCATCAGAATGACCGGCTGCGCAGCCGGCTCGCCGCGTCAACGACCGCGCTTGCGGTCTCGCGCCTGTCGCCGATCGATGTAAAGCCGCAGGCGGACCTCACCAGCCGCGCCGTCGCGCGCCATATTACCGAAACCTATGATGGGCTGGAAATCGATCTTCGTGCCTGGCGTGAGCCGGATGGTCACTGGGTCACGCTGCGTGCTGTCGAAGCTGGCGATGCCGCACGCCGGGCGCAGACGATCAATGACCGGGCCGAGGGCTGGGCGTTCAAGCTCACCGAGTATGACTGGCAGGAATTTGCACCGCGCGTATCCAGCATCGTCATCAAGACGCCTGTGCCAACCTCGATCGACGGACCGCCGCCGATTACGTCGGACTTTCAGCCCTGACCGCCTACTTCCGCGCGCGTGCTATGGTAGCCGCCTTCAGAACCGGCGCGAGTAGCGCGACCAGCGCCCGCTCGAACGGGCTGGAAGCAAATTTCCGGAAGTAGTGGACGAGGCTGTCGGCCTTGTGCCTTGCGACCGTCGCCGAGGGCGCTTCTGACGTACTGCCATAGTGAAGGGCGCCGGCGTGCGGGCAGTATATGACGGCACCGCCCGCCTCCGTGGCGCGCCGACAGATATCGACATCCTCGACATGCAGGAAATAGTCTTCATCGAACCCGCCCAGCTGGTCGAATCCGGCCTTGCTCATCAGCATGAACGCGCCCGATACGACCGGCATGGGGATCGATTCATCTGGTGCGGGCGTGTTCTCCAGCGTCCATGTGTTCCAGCCAATGAGGCGTGTCATGGCCCGAAACAGGGTCAGTGTCTTCCGGCGGGGGCCGCGCAGCTCCTTGCCCCGCTCATCGAAAATCCTGCCGCCGATGATCCAGGGCTGCGCTCGGCCCGCTGAGGCCTCGCGCATCGCCTCGACCGATCCCCGCTTCAGGACGGCGTCGGGATTGATGATCAGCAGATCGCCATCCGGTGCCTGTTTCGCAGCGAGGTTCACGCCGGCGCCGAAGCCGAGATTGCGGCCAGGTTCGATCAGCGTGACGTGATCCAGCTTGCCTGCAAAGGTACGTAGCCATGCGACTTCAATATCCGGGTTGCCATTGTCGACGATGAGGAGGGCTGAAATCGCCGGATCGTAGGCCAGCGCGTAGAGACATTCATGCAGCCGGGGTCCGGTGCGGTAGCTGACAATGATGGCGGTGGTTGCGAGAGTCGTCATTGCGGTGTCAGGCGCTTGTGCACGAGAATGACACCGGCGGCTGCGAGCACCACTGTGGCCCAGAACGCCTCGTTCCATACGCTATAGGAAAGGCTGAACAGTGAGAAGGAGGCCGCGCCCAGCGCGGCGATTGCGACGCTGGTGGAAAGGGGAAGTGCGGCGGGGGCGGGCAAGCGCCAGCCGATGAGAAGCAGAAGCGCGATAACAAGTAGTGCGCCAATGAGGCCGGTTTCGGCCCAGATCTGCAGGCCCATATTGTGCGGATGTCCGGGCAGGATGCGGTAGACATCCCAGCGGCCATCATCGATGCCGGTCCGCGCCACCATCTGTTCCAGGAGGTCTGGATGGTCACCAAAGGTCTCGCGCCATTCCTTTGACGCTTCGATGCCATGTCCAGTGATGGGGCGCTCTGCAATCTTTTCCGTGGTGAGCTGCCATGCCCAGACCCGCGACTGCACGGAAGACGGCAGCGGCATACCGGCATCAGAGACGGCCGTGCCGCCGATGCCGAGTACGAGTGGAGAGACGAGGACGAATGTAGCCATGGACGCAAACAGGATCCTGAATCCGTTGCGGTTTGCGATGAAGATCAGTCCGATTGCCAGGGCGATTAGGACAACACCAATCCAGGCGACGTCCGATCCGATGATGCAGAAGATGATGAAAGCTGCGATCAGCAGGGCCACGATGCTCGGTACCGGCAGCTTGCCCGGCAGGGCGCACATGGCACCGATCAGGATAGGCAGGCCAAGCAGGAACGCATTCGTGCTGCGCAGCATGTTCTGCGGAGCTTCCTTTTCGACATCGCTGAACGGCGCGTAGAGGCTGAGAATCCAGCCGGGTGCAAACGCCATGGCCAGCGTCCACACAGCATGGATGATAAGGCAGGCCAGCATGACGAACAGGGCTGTCCGGGAGTTAGACGGCGATATGCGCAAGGCGGCGGAAATCACGAGTATGCCGGCGAGCGCCGTCAGCGCAAAGCGGATTGCGGCTGCACCAATATTGAAATCACCGCTGGCCAGTGTTCCGGCGATGATGGCAGAGTTCTCTTCAGACCAAAGGCTGGAGACCGTCGCCCAGAGGGCAATCAGGGCGACGGTGATCGTGATGGTGTTCACCCGCTTCAGCGGAGCAAGGAAAGCTGCTGGGATCGCAGCGAGCCCCAGCAGGGCGGAAAATCCCTGCGTGCCTGCCAGGGCGACCGGCGTCCAGAGGACGAATGCCGCGGCCAGGACGACGGCGTAGCTGATACCGCGGGAGTTCGTCATGCTTGGCCTTAAGCTTTTACGCGCTTCAGATCAGGCGCCGTGGCCTCATCCGACAGCTTTTGGGCCGTTTCTGCAAGGCTGAGTATTTCCTGCCCTTTCGAACCGAAACGGCGCAGCGCAAGTGTGCCTTCGGCGGCTTCGCGCTCCCCGACAACGGCAATCACCGGCACTTTCTGCAGCGAGTGCTCGCGGACCTTGTAGTTGATCTTCTCATTGCGAAGATCGACCTCGACCCTGAGGCCTGCCTTGCGAAGTTCCTCGGCGGCTTTCTCGGCATAGGCATCGGCTTCCGAAGTAATCGTTGCGACCACGACCTGAACCGGGGAGAGCCACATAGGGAAGGCCCCCGAAAATTCTTCGATCAGGATGCCGATAAAGCGCTCCATTGAACCCAGAATGGCGCGGTGAAGCATGACCGGGCGCTGCCTGGAGCCGTCCGGCGCCGTGTACTCGGCGCCAAGGCGTTCAGGCAGCACATAGTCGAGCTGCAGCGTTCCGCATTGCCAGATCCGGCCGATCGCATCTGTCAGCTGGAATTCGAGCTTTGGACCGTAGAACGCGCCTTCGCCCGGCAGGATTTCGCAGGGCAGGCCGGCAGCCTCCACCGCATCCTGCAGGCCCTTTTCGGCCCGGTCCCAGACTTCGTCGCTGCCGGCGCGAATTTCCGGACGCGTCGACAGTTTCACAGCGATGTCCTCGAAACCGAAGTCGCGATACACGCTTTCCAGCAGGCGGCAGAACTTGATTGATTCCTCAACGATCTGGTCTTCACGGCAGAAGATGTGCGCGTCGTCCTGCGTGAACTGGCGCACGCGCATGATGCCGTGAATGGCGCCATGCGGTTCATTCCGGTGACAGCAGCCAAACTCGGCGAGGCGCAGGGGCAGGTCGCGATAGGATTTCTGGCCCTGCTTGAACACTTCGACATGGGCCGGGCAGTTCATCGGCTTGAGGGCCATGAGTTTTGCGTCCTCCGGCACCTTTATCTCAACACCCTCTTCGCCCTCCGGGATGAAGTCGGGTACGATGAACATGTTCTCGCGATACTTGCCCCAGTGTCCGGATTTCTCCCACTGGACCGAGTCCATGAGCTGCGGGGTCTTGATCTCGTCATAGCCTTCAGCATCAAGCCGGCGGCGCATATAGGACTCGATCTGGCGCCAGATCGTGTAGCCCTTGGCGTGCCAGAAGACAGAGCCAGCAGCGGCCATGCCGTCAAGGTGAAACAGGTCAAGCTCGCGGCCAAGCTTGCGGTGGTCGCGCTTTTCGGCTTCCTCGAGGCGCGTGAGATGAGCCTTGAGGTCCTTTTCATTCGCCCAGGCCGTGCCGTACATGCGTTGCAGCATCTCATTGCGGCTGTCGCCGCGCCAATAGGCACCGGCGAGCTTCATCAGCTTGAACGCCTTGGGCAGCTTGCCCGTCGATGGCAGGTGCGGGCCGCGGCAGAGATCGAACCAGTCGCCCTGCTTGTAGACAGTGATTGGCTCACCGGGCGGGATGATGTCGTCGATGATCTGCGCCTTGTATTCCTCGCCGATATTCTTGAACGTCTCGATGGCGTCCTCTTTCGACCAGACTTCGCGGATGATCGGATAGTCCTTGTCGACGATCTCGCGCATCTTCGCTTCGATCTTTTCGAAGTCTTCCGTCGAGAACGGCTCCTCGCGGGCGAAATCGTAATAGAAGCCGTCATCGATGACGGGGCCAATCGTGACCTGCGTGTCGGGATAGAGTTCCTGCACAGCCTGCGCGAGGACGTGGGCGGCATCATGGCGGAGCAGTTCCAGCCCCTCCTTGTCGCGCGCCGTAACGATGGCGACTTCTGCGTCTCCTTCGAGCGGGCGGTTGAGGTCATACATTTCCCCGTTCACCTTGGCGGCAAGGGCGGCCTTGTGCAGTCCGGGTGAGATGGACATGGCGACGTCTGAGGGGCTTGCGCCATCTTCGTATTGTCGCACCGATCCATCGGGCAGCGTTACATTGATCATGGGTCTTGCTTTTCAAATTCAGTCTGGCTGGGCGTCCGGGAACTTTCGCTCTCCCGTGGCCCAGTCTCCGGCTCTCCATGGAGCCCAGAAGGGTGAAGGTTTTGCTTTCATCGGGGCCGGATCGAAGCCGCGCGATCCGCCAGGGCGGCATCGCGACAGCCGGGCGAGCGTCATCCAGCTTCCGGTCCACAGACCATGGCGGGAGACACACTCGGCGCAATATTCGCTGCAGGTTGGCACATGACGGCACTTGGCCCCGAAGACCTGGAAGGCCGGGGACAGCGTCAACTTGTATCCTTTCAGGACTGCGTAGGCAGCCTTTCTGCGAAGGGCGGACATGCGCTTCGGGTTCCGGTTGTTGTTGTTACGAAAGCGGTTCTAGACGCGCGGGGGTCGGCTCACAACCCGGCTCGGGCTGCGCCAAATTCAGCAGCGGGCCGACGACTGGCTACAGCGGTGCGTTCAGGCCGCTGCAGCCCGGTTAGTTCGTGCAGTCTCGATGGCCTCGCAGGCCGCTTCGAAGGCAAGCATGGTGGAGGTGTGGCGTGGCGGATAGTCTGCGACGCCCTGCAGGTGACGCAGCTCCGCAAACCGGCCGCGGGGCGGCTCTGCGCCGTCCTTCAGCATGGCCCGCAGGGCATCACGAGCTTCGCAGACCTCCGAAACCGGCGCACCGACAATATGCTCTGACAGGATTGCCGTCGCGGCCTGGCCAAGGGCGCAGGCGCGCGGATCGACGGCCACGGCAGCGACCGTCTCGCCATCTTCGCTGAGCGCAATGTCCACGCGCACGACAGATCCGCAGACACGCGAGACCTTCTCGACAGATGCGTCTGCATCTTCAAGGGCCCCGACATGCGGGATATTGGCGGCCAGTTCCAGCACGCGATTATGATACAGCTCAGCGCTCATGACGCCTAGATCGCCTCGAAAGCCCTGAAGATCAAGTGAATCAGCCGAATCTAGCTGAACAGGGACTCAATGACGCCGATAACCCGTGGCAGGACACGGACGAGGATAATGATCGCCCCGGTCAGCGCGGCTGCGGCGAGCAACAGGAAAACGCCATCACGGGCCGTGAGCGCCAGTCCGAACAGCAGGATGGTCAGACCGGGCAGCACAGGGCCGAAGGGAAACAGGCCGAGCGGTATGGTGATCAGCGCAGCAGCCACACAGATCAGGCCGATAATCGGTGCGATGATGGGGTTTGTCAGGAAAGTCAGGCGCGGCTTGACATAATGATCGATCATCTTGGCGTATTTGCGCCCGCCGGCCACACCGGAAACGAGGTGTTCGCGCTTGAACTCAAAGTCCAGCAGTCGGCGCGGAACCCAGGGAAACTTCTTGCCGAAGACGATCTGGATCGAGATGAGCAGCGTCACCAGCGCCACCAGCCACGTTGCACCGGGTATGAGCGTCAGGGGGCTGACCGAGATGAAGCCGAGCAGGAGCAGGATCGGGCCATAGGCCCGGCGGCCCACTGCATCCAGCAGGTCCCGGACGGTCACGCTCTCGCCCTCCGTCTGCTCGCAGAGGCTCAACATCAGGCTTTCGAGATTGTTGACTGGGCGTTTAGCCGCCGCTTGCGTCATAGCGCGCTCCAAATCGTCTGATCTCCGTCTCGACACGGCCTGTGCCGACACCTGTCAGCACGTAGAGCCGGTCATATTCCGACGGCTCGAAGATCGGCTCACCGGGTTCGCCGCCAAGCGCAGCAGAAAGATCGGGCGTGGTGTTCGAATGGCCCACAACCAGCGCGGTTTCGCCATTGGCGCGCAGCGTATCGGCGAAGGCTGCAAGGTCACTGGGGTCATAGAACTGTATGTCGATGTCAAGCACCGCGGCGAGCGGTCCTGCCGTCTGCCGGGTACGAAGATAATCCGTCGACCACACAGCCTCGATACCGGCATCCTTGAGCATATCGGCAAGCTCTGTCGCCCGCGTCTCACCCTCCGGCGTGAGGGGCGGATTGTCGACATCGAGCACCTTCTCGGCATGGCGAACAAGATAGAGCGTGTGGCCCGCATCCTCGACGGGCTCAGGCGCTGCCGGGTTCGGTGAGCAGGCAACGAGCGAGATCAGCGCTGCCGCTGCAATGGGGACCCACGAGGATTTCATGGGCGCACCATCGCTTAAACCCGGCGCCACGTCGAGCCTTGCGGCCCGTCCATGATCTCGATGCCTTCTTCGGCGAGCGTGTTGCGGATACGGTCTGCCTCGGCCCAGTCCTTGTTCGCCCGCGCATCGACGCGGGCCTGGACGAGCGCATCGATCCGCGCCTTGTCATCATCGCTGCCGCCCTGTTCCCATTGGGATGGGGAAAGGGAAAGAAGGCCGAGCAATTCGCCCGCGTCGAGCAGGTCCGCCCGCGCCTGCGTCATGCGGGCCTCGTCTTTTGCATCAGCGGCCTGATTCGCCTCAGAGGCGAGTCTTGAGAGCTCAGCTAGCGCAACAGGTGTATTGAGGTCATCCTGCAGCGCCTTGAGCACACCCTTGTCCCTGGCCACGCCGCCTTCGGCCTGCCAGACGCGGCGAAGCGCACCATAGATGCGGCCAAGGGTCGTCTTCGACTGCTCGAGGAGGTCACGCGTCCAGTCGAGCGGGGCCCGGTAGTGGCCCGAGAGCAGTGCAAAGCGCAACACTTCGCCGGGCCAGTCGGCCAGAAGGTCGTGGATCAGCTTCACATTGCCGAGCGATTTGGACATTTTCTCGCCGTCCATGTCGAGAAAGCCATTGTGCAGCCAGTAGCGGGCCATAGGCTCGCCATGCGCGCATTCAGACTGGGCGATCTCATTCTCATGGTGCGGGAATTGAAGGTCGATGCCGCCGCCATGGATGTCGATCGTCTTGCCGAGCGTCGCTGCAATCATGGCCGAGCATTCAATGTGCCAGCCGGGTCGTCCGCGGCCCCACGGGCTGTCCCAGATCGCGTCTTCCGGCTCGCCTTCCTTGGCGAACTTCCAGAGGGCAAAGTCCGCCGGATTGCGCTTTTCATCGGACACCGCGACGCGGGCACCGGCCTCATTGTCCTCAAGCTTGCGGCCGGACAGCTTGCCATAATCCTCCATCTGCTCGACGTCGAAGAAGACGCCGGACGGGGCGACATAGGCATAGCCCTTCTTTACCAGCTGCTGCGTGATTTTCAGCATGCCGTCGATATGGTGCGTCGCCCATGGTTCGATGGTGGGCGGCAGGACGTTCAGCGCGCTGGTGTCGGCGTTGTAGATATCGGCATATTTGCGCGTGATTTCAGGGATCGGCGTCCCGTCCGCCAGCGATGCAGCGATAATCTTGTCTTCAACGTCCGTTATGTTGCGCGCATAAACGACCGCGCTCTCTCCATAAGTGCGGCGGAGCAAGCGGTTCAGCACGTCGAACACGACGGGCGGGCGCGCATTGCCAATATGGGCGTAATTATACACGGTCGGGCCGCAGACATACATCGTCACCCGTGACGGGTCTTGCGGTTCAAAAATCTGCTTTTCACGTCCGAGCGTGTTGTAGAGTCTGATGGTCATCGGGGTCTTCTAGGCCGGGAAAGTAAAAACAAAGCAAGTGCGGCGCGCATCTGCGCGGCCTGTCTGTGTCAGTGGCTACAACACTGTCTGTTCGCGGCGAAGGCCATATGCAACATTCCTCAATGTGGGCGTGGGCTCTATGCCACAGCGGGGTCAAAGCGCCAAGTGACATCGGGGTTTGCAGCGTCGCCGCGAGAGGCTGACGCTGCGAAAACCGCTCGATTTTCTGGAAAAACGAATCAGTTTGCCCTATGTCTCTAACCACGCCCTGAGGGTACAACTCGGGCGGGCGTTAAGTCCGGTATTGGAGTGCAAGGGCGCACTCACAGAACATCTGGCTCGACCCCCGTCCCTCAGAATACAGGATTTCAGCTATGGCGATGGATGCCATCACGACAGATACATCGCTTGCGAATGCAGAGCCGGTAAAACGGCCGACGCAGGAGGAAGCAGAAGACGCAGTTCGCACGTTGCTCGCATGGGCCGGCGACGATCCGCGCCGTGAGGGCCTGCTCGACACGCCGAAACGCGTGGTCAATGCCTATAAGGAATGGTTCCAGGGCTATGACGAAGACCCGGTCAAATATCTCTCGCGCACCTTTGAGGATGTGCAGGGCTATGATGACATGGTCATGCTTCGCGAAATCGATGTGGAAAGCCATTGCGAACACCACATGGCGCCTTTCCTCGGTACGGCTTACGTCGCCTATATGCCGACCCAGGCTGTTGTCGGTATCTCCAAGATTGCGCGCGTTGTTGAAATCTTCGCCAAGCGCCTGCAGACGCAGGAGACGATGACGGCGCAGATCTGTGACGCGCTGACCGAAAGCCTCGCGCCAGCCGGCGTCGCCGTCCTGATTGACGCGGTCCATCAGTGCATGACGACCCGCGGTGTCCACCATCCAAACGTCTCGACGATCACCACCCAGTTCACGGGCGTCTTCAAGACCGACAAGGACATGCGCGACCGATTCCTGCGCCTTGCTGGCCGGTAGGGCTCGGCAAACGCGCAAACGCCGCATTGTCGGCGCAGCCCCAACTACATAAGAGCCGTCTCATGAAGAGGCGGCTCTTTCATATCCTGGGCATGTTTGCCCTCCTTGCCTATTTCGCGAATGGCGCGCAGGCGCATTTGCGTATTGTGCCGGGAGAGACGATCGCTGTCCCGCTCTGCGGCGACGGCCTTCATCGCACCATCGAGATCAGGGTCGGCGGCGGACAGGAAGACACGTCCCACACAACATGCTGCGGCGACTGTACGGTGCCCTTCGCAATCAGCGCCAATCCTCCGGCTCTGCCGAAACGCAGCCGGATGCGGCATGTCCAGTCCTCACCGGGACGGGCCGATGCGGCGCACCCCCGGTCGCCGCTTTGGCCAGGCGCGCCGCCACATGGACCGCCGCTGAGCTGAACCGGAACCTTTCGCACGCCTGTCTGCCCCATCGCAGACAGCGCAGCCATTCCTGTTCAAGTTCAGAGACATTCAATGACCTTTAAAGCCCTATGCGCCGCGGCCGCGCTCAATGCCGCTATCCTTCCCGTCGCTCACGCCCATGAAGGCGATGGCGGCACTGTCAGCTATGCCAGCGATCATGCGCCCATCGGTGTCATGGCCGACCACCGCCACAAAAAGGGTGAGTGGATGGTGTCTTACCGATACATGCACATGGACATGTCGGGAAACCGGATCGGGACCGACAGCGTAGACCCGGACACGATCGCCACCACTGTACCCAACCGGTTCGCTGGCGCGCCGATGATGCCGCCGACCTTGCGTGTCGTGCCGCTCGAAATGCCGATGAAGATGCACATGGCGGGGGCGATGTATGGCCTGACCGACCGTATCACGCTGATGGGCATGGTGAACTACCATTCGAAGGAAATGGATCACCGCACCTATATGGGCGGCATGGGCACGAGCGTGCTTGGAAACTTCACCACCGAGGCCTCCGGATTCGGCGATACGAGCGTTGGCGCGATCTTCGGTCTGGATGATGGCAGTCATGACCATCGCCAGGTCAACCTGTCGGTCATGCTGTCCCTGCCGACCGGCTCGATGACCGAGACCGACACCGTGCTGACGCCGATGAACATGCAGCCGGAGCTACGCATGCCTTATCCGATGCAGCTCGGCTCCGGCACCTATGACCTCAAGCCTGCCGTCACAGCGCGTAGCCGGAGTGGCCAGTGGAGCTATGGTGCGCAACTGTTCGGCGTCGTGCGCCTCGATGAGAATGATGAGGGGTATGCGCTGGGCGATGTGCTTGAAGGCACCGCATGGCTGGCTTTCGAGCCCCGCCCATGGGTGTCGGTATCGGGTCGCCTGAAAGCGAAGACGCAGGGCCAGATTGACGGCATTGACCCGAACATCATGGCGCCTGTGCAGACGGCCGATCCGGACAATCATGGCGGCGAAACCGTTGAGGCGCTGTTCGGCGTCAATCTTGCCGGTTCCGAGGGCTGGAAGAGAGGCCACAGGCTGGCGCTTGAATTCGGTGTCCCCCTGCACCGCGACCTCAATGGCCCGCAGATGGAAACCGACTACACGCTGACGCTGGGATGGCAGAAGGCGTTCTGACCGGCTCGCGCGTCGTCAGACTTGATTTGACGAACTGGCCCTGAAAAGCGACGCTCCCTTCAAGTGTGAGGGGAGCGTTTTTCATGGACATCCAGTCTGCCAAGGCGAGCTTTTTCCTGGCCACCACCAAGGCGAGCGCCTGCCGCAACTTTTATGAGGGCGTGCTCGGTCTTGACCTGGTCGAGGAAGATGACTTTGCCGTCGTCTATCAGCTGGCCGGCGCAGAACTTCGCATCTCCAAGGTCCCGCAATTCACGCCGCAGCCTTTCACCGTGCTCGACTGGCAAGTGGGCGACATACTCGCCATGCGCACTTACCTTCTCTCCAAAGGCGTCGAGCCTCTGGTGTTCGATGGCATGGGTCAGGACACAAACGGGATCTGGACGGTGCCGGGCACGAATATCTGGATACTGTGGTTCAAGGACCCGGACGAAAACGTCCTGTCGGTTTCGCAGCGCGCTTGACCGTCGTCATATTATAAATTATCGTTTTTCGATAATAATAAAGAAGGATGCCCCCCCCCATGCGCGCTGAACTTGTCCGTGTTTCGCTTCACCAGGTCGATATCAAGATCGTCACCGATGACGACGAGATGCATGTCCTGCAATGGCGGCGCAATCTCCTCTGGGACGAGGTGCTGCTCGACGGCAAGCGGCAGGGCCATTCCGGCGGTTTCTCACGCGAAAAGGTCTATGGCCTCGTCTTTGGCCGGGATCGCGAAGGCAATGGCGGCACGAAAGTCATGCTGCTGCTCGACCCGTCAACCAGCTATGGCAACTGGGGCAGCCCGCACCAGCAGATTGCCGGCGTACGGCTCGAAACCGCCGAAGGCCCAATCGTTTCATTCGGTACGCTTGATCCGAAGAACCTCGAAAAGCCGTCCACCTTCTCCGACTGGATGAAGAAGACGATGGGCATGGACTGGGGCGACGAGCGCCGTCCGAACTGACGGTCATTGCCCGCATTCGGCCTCAGCAAGGCTTGGAACATGCCAGCATTATTCGCCGAAATTGCTTTCGGCCTGCATCGCATCGACTGGATTTTCGAACGCGATGAACAAAGTGCATGGAACGTCACTGATACATTCTGCCTTGTGCGGCAGCTCGGCCGGACCATAGGCGTAGTCGCCTGGTGTAAGGGTCTGCGCAGCAAACCCTTCATATTGAACACTGAGTTCGCCAGCGACGAGGATCATGCGTTCCGCTGAGGTATGTGTGTGAGTTGTGAGGCGGGAGCCGGCTTCAACCTCCAGAAAAATATCGGCGTTGGGTTTGGCCGGGTCGCCATGAAGCACGGCAATCTTGCATCCGGATGGAAAGATGTCGGGGCAAGGCCCCCATTGCAGATTGGTATCGCCAGCCGATCGCGTGATTGGCGCTTCCTGTGGAGTGGATGCGGTTTCCGTTTCCGCCGACGAAATCGGTTGTCCGCAGGCTATACAGAGAACAGAAATAATAGCGCCAGAAGTGATGATTTTTTTGGACATTGTAAATACTCCCCACAATTCGCGACAGGATCGCCGCGTCAACAATCTTACGCCCTTTTAATCGGATCGTCTTTTCAAATATTCGGGGAAAAGGAAAAAGTATTGGGTGTTTTATGAATTATGTGGGCATTCGTGCTGTGTTTCGGAGAAACTTTTCGCGCCTAATCTCCCCCTTTAAGACGCTTTTTCGTCATGCCGACATGCGGCTTGGCTTTGGCCGGATCGTCGGGCCAATCATGCTTCGGATACTGCGCTCGCATATCCTTCGCCATGTCCCAATAACCGCCAGACCAGAAGCCTGAAATGTCCTTCGTGACAGCGATGGGCCGGCCTGCGGGCGAGGTCAGTTGCAGGGTGACGGGCACGCGTCCTCCTGCAATGGCAGGCTGACGCGTCAGGCCATAAAGTTCCTGCGCCCTGGCTTCGATGAGCGGCGCATTTTCGCTGAGATAATCGACTTCAGCCTTGCGCCCGCTCGGCAGCTCGATGCTGGATGGTGCCAGGTCCTCAATCTCCTGCGCCTTCGGCCAGCCGAGGGATTGCCTGATGGCATTGCTGGCCGCACCATCGGACGGGAACTGGAAGGCTTTGGAGCCGAGGATCGGGGCGAGCCATTCATCCACTGTCTCGATCAGCTGGTCTTCCGTGATCGGGGGCCATTCCTCACCAAACGCACCGTTCAGCAGTTTCAACCGCGCGAGGATGGGTCGGGCAGCATCGCCGAGGCCGGCCTCGTTCAATCCGTTCTCTCGCACAAAGACCAGAAACGCATCTCGGGCCACTTCGCCGGATGGCTGGGGCAGGGGCGTTTCAGACAGCACAATCTTGCCGACGGCCTTCACGCGCCTTGCCTTGAAGCTGCGGGTGGAGGGATCGAAGACCGCCCACTCATCGGTCTGCGGCGGCGAAATACGAAGCACATCCGCTTCGCTGACAGGGCAGGCGAGCGTAATCCGCGCGCGCCCCGCCGCGCCGACCATGTCGACAACGACCAGCCAGTCTGATTTCGAGAGTGCCGTGTCGGCCGGCAATTCACCCGCGCGTCCATTGGCGAGGAGATAACTCGTTTGCGAGCCATCCCTGCGCCTCGCGATCTGTCCCGGCCATGACCGGGCAAGGAAGGTCGCTGCGTCCGCTGACGGTTTTGCGCCATTCGACCAGCGTTCGGCCTGTCGCTTCAGGGCCTTGGCGCGCTGGCCATTGTCACGCCTGAAGCCCTCCAGTCGGTCAACCAGACTGGCCGACTGGCCGCCAATGCCGGCCTCGCTCGCGAGCGCCGCGATCTCGGAGGCGAGCGCCCGTTCGCCATCATTCTCTGCGGCGGCAATGAGGCTCGCCCATTTCGGATCGAGCGGCAGTTTCGCCATTTCCTTTCCGCGCGGTGTGAGGTTGCCAGTCTCATCGAGGGCGCCATAGGCGAGCAGCGCCTCGCGAGCCGCCTTGATCCGCCCCGGCGGCGGGGCATCGAGCCAGGTGAGGCGCGCCGGATCACTTTCGCCCCATTCGGCGAGGCTGAGCAGCAGGCCTGAAAGGTCGGCATTGAGGATCTCGGGTGCGGGCGCGGCAATCAGGCCTCGGGTCTCTTCCTCGTCCCACAACCGGTAGCAGACGCCTGGGCCAAGCCGGCCGGCGCGGCCCCGGCGCTGGTCGACATTGGCGCGGGCGGCGCGGATGGTTCTGAGAACCGATGTGCCGCTGGCGGGTTCGAATTCCGGTACGCGCGCCAGCCCGGAATCCACGACGACATGCACGCCATCAATGGTGAGCGCGCTTTCTGCGATATCCGTCGCAAGCACGATCTTCCGGCGGCCTTCGGTCGCGGGTTTTACCGCATCGTCCTGCTCCTTTGGCGACAGAGCACCGAAGAGCGGGTGGACGCTGATATTGGCTGGCAGGCTCGACAGGCGGTCCGCCGTGCGGCGGATTTCGCCAGCGCCGGGCAGGAAGGCGAGGATGGAGCCGGATTCAGCCCGGGCCGCCTTCTCGATGGCGCCGGCCATCTGGTCTTCGATCCTGTCCCGCGTGCGGCCGAGATATTTCGTTTCGACCGGGAATTGCCGGCCTTCGCTTTCGATCACCGGCGCACCCATGATGCCCGCAAACTTGCCGGTATCCAGCGTGGCGGACATGGCGAGGATGTGCAGGTCGTCGCGAAAAACGGATTGCGCTTCCATGGCGAGAGCGAGCCCGAGATCGACATTCAGGCTACGCTCATGGATTTCATCGAAGATCACGCAGGCGACACCTTCGAGCGCCGGGTCGGCCAGCAGACGTCGCACGAACAGGCCATCGGTGATGACCTCGACCACAGTGTCGTTCGAGACTTTGCGTTCGATGCGCGTCGACAGGCCGATACGCCTGCCGGTGCGCTCACCCAGTGTTGCGGCCATCCGGTCGGCGGCCATGCGAGCGGCGAGACGGCGCGGTTCCAGCATCAGGATGCGACCTGCCATCGCTTCGAAGCCGTCGATCAGACCGGCAAGGCCAAGCGGCACGCGCGTCGTCTTGCCTGCGCCCGGCGGGGCAGCCAGGACAAGCCGCCTTTCGGCGCGCAGCGTCTCGCTGATCTCGCCGAGCAGGCTTTCAATGGGAAGGTCAGTTGGCGCGGACATGCCAGGCCGTCTCTAGTGCAAGTTTCGCCACGGCGCACGACCCATCGCAGCATTTGCGGTCATCTTGTGTTTTGAAATAGGGTCGAAGCGCTTAAAGAGGCTCAGCAGAATTTTGGGAAAGGTCCGCGCCTGATGGCTGAACCGCTAGAGTTTTCCGTTGTCGTTCCAGTGCATAATGAAGCTGGCAACGTCGAATCGCTGGTGCGCGAGATCGCGGCGGCCCTCGATGGGCGCGCCTATGAGATGGTGTTTGTCGATGATGCTTCGACCGACGACACGCGCGCTGTGCTCGCTGGCCTGAAGCAGGATTTTCCGGCGCTCCGCGTGCTCAGCCACCGCAAGAATGCCGGCCAGAGCCGCGCGATCCGCACGGGCGTCCAGGCCGCGCGGGGCCGCGTCGTCGGAACGCTGGACGGCGACGGGCAGAATGACCCGGCCGACCTGCCAGACCTCTACCGCGCGCTCACCCGCGCTGATGCCCCCGAGGGCCTTGTCATGGTGATGGGCCGCCGCGCCAGCCGCAAGGACACGGCCTGGAAGCGCTTCGGCAGCCGGTTTGCCAATTCTATTCGCAAGCGCATGCTCAAGGATGACTGCGACGATAGCGGCTGCGGCATCAAGGTGATCAAGCGCGACGCCTATCTCTCGCTTCCCTATTTCGACCATATGCACCGCTACATGCCGGCGCTGGTGCGGGCCGAGGGCTATGGGACCGAATTCATGGACGTGAATCACCGCGAACGCGGCGCGGGCAGCTCCAAATATACCAATTTCGGGCGGCTCTGGGCGGCCCTGTCTGACCTTCGCGGTGTCACCTGGCTGATCCGCCGGCGGCGCAATCCGCACGGCGCAGACGAGGTCTGAGTCGCAAAAAATCCGCTGAGTTCGAAAAGACACGCCTCATTCTCGACAGAGAGTGTGCTAGAATTTCATGCTTAACAGGCCGGACGGGGGACGTTAGGCATGAGTATGAGAGGGATTTTCGCGGCCGCGGCGGCAGCCAGGCTCGAGGATCGACGACAACGACAGGCCGAAACGGGTCAGTCACCGCAACGCAGGGGATCCATAATGCGCGTGCTTCTTGGAATATTTCCGCTTCTGATCATTCCGGTCGCGATCTACAACCTCATCGCCCTGCCTTATGGCGGCACCGGTGAGCAGGTCGACGGTGTGGTCTTAAACAATATTGCGCCCATCGTCGAAATGCTGAGCAAGCCGATGATGACCTTCCCGATGATTTCCGGCGTGAACTGGGCGATCACCAATGGGGAGATGCTGATCCTGTTCTCGATCGCGCTCCTGTTCATGGAAATCCTGAAATCGACGAGCACCGGCACGGCAACGATCATCAACCACGCCATCTCGATGATCCTGTTCATCGTCTGCCTGGTCGAGTTCCTGCTCCTGCCGAACTTTGCGACCTCGGTCTTCTTCATCATCACCATCATGACGCTGCTTGATGTCCTGGCAGGCGTGGTCGTTACCATTGTCTCGGCCCGCCGCGACTTCGGGGTCGGCGAGGGCTTCGGCGCCTAGCCATCAGGCGCAACATTCTTACTCAGTTTGACGGGGCAGATGTAAAATCTGCCCCGTTCCGCTTCACAGACGCGAAAACCTGTCTAGTGTCGGCCCCCATTCAGGAGTGTCAGTGAGCCGGGGAGGCCAGTTTGGACATCATTACGCTTATCGAAAATATCGCCGGATTTATCTGGGGTGGCTCATGGGGCGAGACCACGATCATTCCGGGCAATATCGGACCGCTGGCCGTTCTCCTTCTGGGGACCGGCCTTTTCTTCATGATCCGCCTGTCCGCGAGGCCGCTGCGCCGTTTCGTGCCAGCACTTGCGGAGGTGTGGCAAGGGCGCAAGGCGCAGGGCGAGGACGGGGCGATTACGCCCTGGCAGGCCCTGTCCACGGCGCTGTCAGGCCAGGTCGGCACCGGTAACCTCGCCGGGGTTGCAACGGCAATTACCTTTGGTGGGCCGGGCGCGATCTTCTGGATGTGGGTTGTGGCGATCTTCGGCATGGCGCTCGCCTTCGCAGAGAGCTCGCTGGCCGTTAAGTATCGCGAAACCGATGAATATGGCCGCATCAATGGCGGGCCGATGTATTACATCAAGAACGGCCTCGGCAAGAAGTGGCTCTGGCTCGCCGTGATCTTCTGTCTCGGCACGCTGTTCTCTGCAACAGCGACCGGCGGGATGATCCAGGCCAACTCCATCATGGAATCGGTCACCGAGACCAGCCAGTCTTCCTTTGGTCTTAGCATTCCGCCATGGCTGATCGGGCTGATACTGGCCGGACTTGTCTTCGCGGTGATTATTGGCGGCATCAAGTCTATCGGCAGTTTTGCCGGCAAGGTCGTGCCATTCATGGCGGGGCTCTATGTGCTTGTGGCGCTGTTCGTCCTGATCATGAATGCGCCAAAGGTTCCGGACGCCTTCATGCAGATCATCGAATCGGCCTTTGGCCTGCGCGAAGCGGCAGGTGGCGCGGCCGGTTACGGTGTCATGCAGGCCGTTCGCTACGGTATTGCGCGTGGTCTTTTCTCCAATGAAGCCGGTCAGGGCTCAGCCCCGATTGCGCACGCCGCGGCCCGTACCAAGAACCCGGTGCAGCAGGGCGAAATCGCGATGATCGGCGTGTTTATCGACACGATCGTCATCTGTACGATGACTGCGCTGGTCATTCTGACTGTCACTGGAGACTTCAAGAAATCCGGTGCACTGATGGCCGCCAATCAATGTATCGAAGCAGGCCAGACGCTTCCGGAAGGCACTGAACTGGATACGCTGTTCCCAAGCGCCTACGCCGAAGGACGTGCCGAGCTCATTGCAGCGAATGGTGCTGTCGCCACGGCATGGCTGCAGGAATGCCAGGCTGCAGGTGTGGAGATTGACGAGGCCGCGATTGCTGGCGCGTCTGATCCGGATGTGCTGATCGACGTCGATCATGCGTGGGAAACGGACGCCAACTCTGCCGCCATTACGACGCGGGCTTATGGTGCTGCTTTCCCGGGCGGTGAGTTCATCGTGCCGGTGGCGCTGTTCTTCTTCGCCTTCACCACTATTATCGGCTGGTCCTATTATGGCGAGCAGGCGGTGACCTATATGATCGGCGAATGGGCAACCCATCCGTTCCGCTATGTCTGGGTCATCGTCATCTTCCTTGGCGCAATTGCGTCTGCGGACTGGCTCTGGCTGCTTGGCGACATTGCAAACGCCTCCATGGCCTTTCCCAACCTGATCGCGATCATTGCGCTTTCAAGCGTGGTTGTGGCCATGCACAAGCTGAATGACGATCCCGATCATGGCCATCCTGTGATCGACAAGACGGAGCCACCATCCAACGCATGATCCAGGACCGGTCCGGAGGATATTCCAGCCTTCGGACCCGGTCGAAACCGGGCCGATAACGAGCCGGTTACCGCTCAATTCCAGAGAGGACGCGTCCGCCCGGCCGGAGGCGTCCTCTTCATAAGTGCGGTGTTAAGCATCATGGCCGCATTGTTCGAGCATGAGCGATGCAGCCCGGATTGATGCCTTCCTGGAAATGATGAGCGCTGAGCGAGGGGCCTCGCCCAATACGCTTGATGCCTATGGCCGCGACCTTCGTGATGCGTCGGACTTCATGAACGGCCGTCTGGTAAACGCCGACGCCAAGAGGGTCTCGAAATATTCAAGCTGGCTTGCCGCGCAGGGGCTCGCACCGCGCAGCCAGGCCCGCAAGCTCTCATCGCTGCGCCGTTTTTTTCGGTTCCTGTTCGAGGAAGGAGCCCGCACGGATGACCCGACCTCGCGGATAGAAGGCCCCAAGGCTGGCCGCGACATTCCTGATGTGCTGTCGCGCGAGGAGATGGACCGCCTGCTGGTGGCCTGCGAAGGGGATGTCCGCCTGCGATGCCTCGTCGAACTGCTCTATGGGGCGGGACTGCGCGTCAGCGAACTGGTCAGCCTCAAGCTCGGCAATCTGCCGCGCCGAAAGGGCGACCGATGGGAAACGACTGACATCATCGTGCGCGGCAAGGGCGGTAAGGACAGGCTCTGTCCGCTTGGCAGACCGGCCCTGGACGCCATTGCCGACTGGCTCGCCGTGCGTGAGGAGACCCTGCCAAAAGGCACGCTGAAGCGCAGCGGTGCGGGCGCCTATCTCTTCCCGTCCCGCGGCAAGGCCTTGCACCTCACCCGCCGCCGGCTGGGTCAGATGCTGAAGGCGCTGTCGTTCAAGGCCAATCTCGACCCCTCCCGCGTCCACCCACATGCGCTGCGGCACGCCTATGCGACACACCTTCTTCAGGGCGGGGCGGACCTGCGGTCAGTGCAGATGCTGCTCGGCCATGCCGATATCTCGACCACCGAGATCTATACACATGTGCTGCAGGACGAGCTCGCAGAGCTTCTGGAAACGGCGCACCCGCTTTCGATAAAATAAACTGTAGCTGGCCCCTCCCGTTTTGGAAGGAGCAACATAATATCTTGCCGTGAGCACAGATCGCCTGTGCGACCTCCAGCAGGACCCTGAACCATGTCAGCTTTCTTCCGCGCATTTGTTGCGACAGTCTTCGTCTTCGAAATCGCCGGCGCATTTGCGCTGGGTTTTGCCACGCTCATCCTGCTTGCCTTGCATGTGCATGGAATTGCTTTCTGGAGTGTAGAGGCGCTGACGGTTGCGGTCGTCGCGTATGGGTCTTTCCTCTTCTTCCTGCGGGCCTATGCCAGCGAACAACGCATTGCGGTTGAGGCGAAATCCGGCGCCGAGGACTGGACAGAATCTGCCTGATTCAAGGCAAGGATAAAAATCGAAACTTTCGGCTTGGCAGCGCTCGTTACATATGTAATACGGCGGACCTGCAGGGACCTGGTCGGGCGGCTGTTCCCTCGGCAACGAAGGTGAATAATCATGCCCGCAATCCTGACGCCATCCGCAGGCAAAGAGTTCTTCACGCCGTTCGGGCCGATGATTGGATATTGCCGTCTGCGTCCCGAATTCGTCGCGCACCTCAATGCGGCCATGACCGACAGCCTGGAAGATCACTCGCCGCACCTGGTCGGCAAGGTCCGGCAGGAATTGCGGTTCGACCGGCCCCTGATCGACCGTGTCGCCGCCGAACTCGGCCAGACGATTATCGAATACCATATCCGGGCCAGCCGGCGCGGGTCCTTCGGTGACTACAACCATACCGACAAGCGCTACAATCTCGACATTTCAGGCGGCTGGTTCGTGCGCCAGTATGCCGGTGAGTATAATCCGCTTCACATCCATACAGGCGCGGCACTCTCCTGCGTCGGTTATCTCAAATTGCCTGACGGGATCGAGGCAGAGTGGGAAGAGGATTATCGCGATCACCACCCCTCGCACGGCCACCTTCAGTTCGCGCACGGCACGGACACGCATTATTCTGTCTCCAATTTCATGGTGAAGCCGAGGGTTGGCGATTTCTGGATGTTCCCGTCCTACATGTTTCATTGTGTCTATCCTTTCCGGTCCGAGGGTGAGCGCCGGTCCTTCAGCATGAATTTCTCCATTTCGGAGGGCTGATCCGGGGGGCACCATCCTGCCGATTGCGTCGCAATTGACGGGGACAGGTTCGCGGCTATGTTGCAGCGCAACGGAGGACTGCATGAGCCAGAAAACACCACGAAATTTCTTCAAGCCGCTTGCGATTGGCGCGCCAGATCCAATGCGGGAACTGCCGGTCCGGCTGGAGCGGATGATCCATTTCGTGCCGCCGCATCTCGACAAGGTGCGCGCCAAGGTTCCGCAGATGGCGGACCAGGCCGATGTGGTGCTGGCGAACCTCGAAGATGCCATTCCGTCCGATGCCAAGGATGCGGCCCGCGCCGGCGCGATCGAAATGGCCGGCATGGTCGACTGGCAGGCCAAGGGCACAGGCTTCTGGAGCCGCGTCAATCCGCTGAACTCGCCCTGGTTCCAGGACGATGTGTCCGAGCTTGTCCTGAAAGCGGGTCACCAGCTTGACGTCATCATGCTGCCCAAGGTCGAGGGGCCGTGGGATATCCATTTCGCTGACCAATTTGTCGCCCAGCTCGAAGCCAAGGCCGGCCTGAAGCGCCCGATCCTGTTCCACGCCATCCTCGAGACGGCGCAGGGCATGGCGCTCGTCGAGGACATCGCGCTTGCCAGCCCGCGCATGCAGGGCATTTCGCTCGGCCCGGCAGACCTTGCCGCCGACCGCAAGATGAAGACGACGCGCGTCGGCGGCGGCCATCCCTTCTACCGTGTCATCGACGACCCGAACGAAGATGGCAGCCCGCGCGCCAATGCCCAGCAGGACCCATGGCACTATACCATCGCCCGAATGGTCGACGCCTGCCGCATGGCGGGAATCAACGCCTTCTACGGCCCATTCGGTGACATTTCCGATCTCGATGCCTGTGAGCAGCAGTTCCGCAATGCCTTCCTGCTTGGATGTGCAGGCACCTGGAGCCTGCACCCGAACCAGATCGCCATTGCCAAGAAGGTGTTCAGCCCGGACCCAAATGAGGTGAAGTTCGCCCGCCGCATCCTCGAAGCCATGCCGGATGGCACAGGCGTCGCGATGCTGGACGGCAAGATGCAGGATGATGCGACCTGGAAACAGGCAAAGGTGATTTCGGACCTGGCCGATCTTGTCGCCGCGAAGGATCCTGATCTGGCGGCAGCCTATTCGGCCTGATAGGGTGGGGCGTTAACCAGTAAAGGACGTCCCCTCGCATGCGAATTTCATCCCTTCTGGCGCTCGGATCAGCCGTCGGTCTCATCGGTGCCTGCGCGGTTGATGGGCCCGCCATCTATGGTCCGGGCCCGGTATCAAGCGGCACGACTGCGTCCGCTGTCGTCACAGAAAACATGATCGCCGAGTGCGGTCATCCCGGTGCCAAGCCGGCCCGCATCGCCTTTCCGGATGGCTGGCAGACCCGGATGAATGAGGTGGCGACAAAGTCCGCCTCCAATGATGAGCTGCTGGGCGGGCCGGTGACGACGGAAGTGGTGGACCGCAATGCCCAGCCCATTTCCCCACCGGTTCCGACCTATCCGGCGGCCGCAGCATCGACCGGCCGTGAAGCGAAGTGCGAGGTGATGTTCGATGTCAACAATGCAGGCACGCCCGAGGAAATCCTGACGGCCTGTTCGTCGCCGGAATTCAACGCCTCAGCTTTCAGCGCTGCATCCGGGCTCCGCTTTGCGCCAATGGTCGTCGACGGACGCAATGTCCGCCGACTCAACGTCGTCTATCCGCTGCTTTACTGCCTGTCGGATTGACGCGGGAAATTCGTGAATAAAAAAGGGAGAAAACCATGAGACATTTTCTGTTCGCTGCCTTGCTTGCAGCGACGACCAGCGCGCCAGCCATGGCTGATGAGGTCTGGTCGACCAGCATAGGCGAGGTCATCTACGATCATGAAACCGATGCGGGGCAGGCCGTACTGACCTATCCGATCGAGGGTGCCGACGTACTCGGCATTGGATATATTGATGGTCTGGCAGGGGTGTTCGAAGGCCGGTCAGCCTATACGGGCATCTGGATCGAGCCTGACGGGACGGGCTCGCCAGCCTGCGATTATGCCATCACCGATCCGGAAACAGGCGAGCCCCGCCAGACCTGGGGCCGCGTGGAGATGATCTTCACCGAGCCCGACTTTCCGTCAGGCTGGGTGATCAAGCGCGGTTATTGCTTCGGTGATCTGGACCAGGTGCTGATCGGCAAACCGGTCACCGGTTAGGGAGCGCGCTGGGGCCAGACGGGCGGCATCATGTGCTGAGCCGCCCGGAACCGGTGGTCCTAGTCGTCGAGAACGAATGTGACTTTCATGGTCACGTAATAATCATCGATCTTGCCGTCCGACACGCGGGCCTTGATATCCGATACCCAGACATGTTCGACATTCTTCAGGGTCTTCGAGGCGCGCTTGACGCCTTCTTCCATGGCATCCTGGATCGAGTTTCCCTTGGCGGTGATCTCTGTGACGCGGGCAACACTCATTGTTGGCCCTCCTTGCATTAAAAGAGGCCCACCCCAACCATCTAACCAAATCATAAAACCCTGAGGGGTTCCAGCGTCAGGCCTTCGCGGCAGGCCAATAGCAGGCTAGAGGTGACGACAAGACAAACCGGGAGGCCGCCATGATCGCGAAGACAGGGCATTCGAAGAATTTGCAGCGCTGGATGGATTATTTCCACGGCAGCCACGATCCAGCCGAACTTGCCGGCATGCTGCACGATGATGTCGTGTTCCGCAGCCCGGTTGTGCACACGCCGCAGGAAGGCAAGGCAATCACCATGATGTATCTCGGCGCGGCAGGGCAGACCCTCGGCGGCGAGAGTTTTCGCTATGTCCGCGTCTTCGACTGCGGCGAGAAGGCTGTGCTTGAGTTCGAGTGCGAAATGGACGGCGTCCTTGTCAACGGCATCGACATGATCGAGTGGGACGAGGACGGCAAGATCACCGATTTCAAGGTCATGGTCCGCCCGCTCAAGGGCATGCAGGCGGTGCACGCCGCGATGAAGGCGATGCTCGAAAAGATGAAGGCCGCGCAGGGATGAGCATCGCCCGCGAGGTCCCGGTCCTGAAGACCGAACGGCTGCTGCTTCGCGGGGCCGAGGCGAGCGACTTCGAGGACAGCGCCGCCATGTGGGGCGATCCGGACGTGGTGAAATTCATCGGCGGCCAGACGCGCGGGCGCCAGGATGCCTGGTTTACCCTCTGCCGGATGCGGGGGATGTGGGATGTCGTCGGCTATGGCAACTGGGTCGTGTGTGATCGCAGCACCGGCCAGTTTCTTGGCGAGGTCGGCCTTGCCAATTTCATGCGCGGACTGAAGCCGGACATTTCGGATTTTCCCGAAGCCGGCTGGGCCTATGCCAGACATGCGCACGGCAAGGGCTATGCGACCGAGGCGCTGCAGGCGGTCCTCGACTGGGCCGACGAGGCGCTGACAGCCAACAGAATTGTCTGCATTATCGACCCTGAGCACATCGCCTCCCAGCGCGTCGCCGAGAAGTGTGGCTTTCGCTTTGTAATGATGACGAAATATCGCGACAGTGACGTCCAGCTGCTCGAACGGCAGATGCCCAGCCAAAAGGTCTAGGATTTTCAATCGACGCAAGCTAGTTTGCCCGCCATGCCTACGACATATCTCGATTTTGAAAAGCCGATTGCCGAGCTTGAGACAAAGATTGCCGAGCTGGAGTCGCTCTCCAAGACGGGCGACGGACCGTCCATCTCCGATGAGCTGAAGAAGCTCAAGGACAAGGCGGCCAAGCAGCTGAAGGATACGTACTCCTCGCTGACCCCGTGGCGGAAGACACAGGTGGCGCGCCATCCCGAGCGCCCGCACTTTACCGATTATGTCGAATACCTCCTGGATGACTTCCAGGAACTCGCGGGCGACCGTGTCTTTGGCAATGATGAAGCCGTCATTGGCGGCCTTGCCACGTTCCGGGGCCGCTCGGTCGTGGTCATGGGGCACGAAAAAGGCCGAACGACCGAGAGCCGCCTGCGCCACAATTTCGGCATGGCGCATCCGGAAGGCTATCGCAAGGCGGTCCGCCTGATGGACCTTGCCGACAAGTTCAATCTGCCTGTGCTGTCCTTCGTCGACACGGCGGGGGCCTTCCCCGGCAAGGCCGGTGAGGAACGCGGCCAGGCCGAGGCAATCGCACGCTCGACCGAGCGCTGTCTTACCCTGTCGGTCCCGATGGTCTCGCTGATCATTGGCGAAGGCGGTTCTGGCGGCGCGATTGCGATTGCAGCGGCCAACAAGGTGCTGATGATGGAGCATTCCATCTATTCGGTGATCTCGCCGGAAGGCTGCGCATCCATCCTTTATCGCGATGCCGGAAAGGCGCGCGATGCGGCAGAAGCGATGAAGATCACCTCCGACGATCTTCTGAAGCTGAAGGTGATCGATGCCATCGTGAAAGAACCGGTCGGCGGCGCTCATCGCGACCCGCAGCGCGCCGTCAGCCAGGCCGGCAAGGCGATCGAGAAAGCGCTCGGTGAGCTCGACGGCCTCTCCGAGGCGGAACTCAGGCGCCAGCGCCGCGAGCGGTTCTACGCCATCGGCCGCGAGGGCCTGAACTAGGCGTCGTCATTACAACCTGACGGAATGAGAGGCCACGACCTCGCCCATCTGGGAAGAATGTCCGGGACGGCCCGGCGCTTGTCAGATGGAGGCTGGTATGGCCTGGATCACCCTGTTTGTTGCCGGATTGCTGGAAGTCGTCTGGGCGTTCAGCATGAAACAGTCCGAGGGCTTTACGCGCCTCGGTCCCTCGCTCATCACGCTTGCGGCGATGCTGGCGAGTTTCAGCCTGCTGTCATGGTCGATGCGGGTCCTGCCCCTCGGAACGGCCTATACGATCTGGACGGGGATCGGCGCGGTCGGGGCTTTTGCTGTTGGCGTTATTTTTCTCGGTGAAAGTGCGTCGCTGATGAGGTTGATCGCACTCGGCCTGATTGTCGGCGGGCTTGTCCTGATGCGCCTGTCTACCCCCGGCTGAGGGTCAGTCCTCATCGCAGGTTGAACAGCTGGTAACGGCTGGATCGAAGGTCAGGCGGGCGACGCTGATCTGATCGCCGCAATACAGACAATGCCCGAACCGGCCTGTTTCCAGACGGCGCAGCGCGGCATCGATCCGTTTCAGGGTCTTCGCCTTTCCCGCGCGTGGGCCAAGGCTGATCTCTTCCCGGCTCACCGCAGATGGCGATGGGTGGACAGGGGCGTTGCCTTGTGGGCGGGGACCAGACTGCCGTGTCATGACAGGGAGCCTGCGACGGCTTTAATGACTTTGCAAGGGCTAGCCTTGAAAGACAGGGTGTGGATTATCGAGAGTCGAAAAAGACTCTGGCTTTTGGAGGGGTAATGAGTGTGCATCCGCTGGAAATGAGGTCAGTTACCAAGCGCTTTGGCTTCTTTACCGCCGTGCGCGATCTCAGCCTGACGGTGCCTCAAGGCTCAATCGTTGGCTTTCTCGGGCCAAATGGCGCTGGCAAGTCGACCAGCCTGCGCATGTCGCTGGGCGTGCTGAGCCCGGATGAAGGTCAAGTCCGCCTGTTTGGCGGCGCGCCTGATATCGACACGTTGAAACGCGTCGGTTTCCTGCCGGAGGAGCGCGGCCTCTACAAGAAGATGAGCCCGCGCGCGATTATTTCCTATTTCGCGCGGCTGAAAGGCATGAGCGCATCTGATAGCCGCAAGCGCGCGGATGAGCTGCTCGAGGTCATGGGGCTCGGCAATTTTGGCCGCTCGCGGATTTCCAAGCTCTCGAAGGGGATGGCGCAGAAGGTGCAGATCCTGTCGGCTCTCGCGCACCGGCCGGATTTCCTGATCCTGGATGAACCTTTCTCCGGCCTCGACCCGGTCAACCAGCAGGGCCTCGAGGACATGATCATCGAGGAACACAAGCGTGGCGCGACGATCCTTTTTTCCACCCATGTCATGGAGCATGCCGAACGGCTCTGCGATTCCATTGTGATGATGGCGCGTGGCCGCAAGGTGTTCGATGGCACGCTGGACCAGGCGTTTGGCGCGCTCGGCCGTGCGGCGCTGATCGGCGTTGAAGACGGCTATGACCTCAATGCAGCCATTTCGCCCAAGGGCTTTACAGAGAATGAGCTGGCGGGCGATCACTGGCGCGTGTCACTGTCGGCCCAGTATGACGCGCAGGATGCCCTGCGCGCAGCCATAGAAGCGGGCGCGCCGATCACCAGCTTCCGGCCGGAAGAGGCGAGGCTGCGTGATGTCTTCGTCTCGCTCGTCTCGGAGGCAGAGGCCGAGGACCTTGAAAAGACGCTCGCCACCAGAAAAGCGACGGAGGCTGCCTGATGCGTTCGATCTATCTCGTCGCCCGCAGGGACTATCTCGGCTATGTACAGGCCTGGGGCTTCTGGCTGGGCCTGCTCCTGACGCCGATCCTCATGGGGGTCGGCATGATGGCGCCAACCTGGGCCGCCAATTCGCAGCCGACCCGCTATTATACGGTCATCGAACAGGGCACCGAATTCGCCGATGCCCTGCGCGCCGAGCTTCAGGAGGACCGTATCGCGCTGGTGCGGATGACGCTGGACCCTGTCGGCGTCCTGAATGATGAGCCGAGCGACAAGCTGCGTGCCTTTGATGACGCCATTGATGCGGGAAGCACGGTTGAAGCCGCGCTAGAGGCGGCTGGCGGTGCGCAGATCAGCCTGCCGCAAGCCGATTTTGTAGCCGTGGCGCCGCCCGCCACAGATGAAGACTCCATCCGCCCTTACCTGATGGGCGAGCGTCTGGTTGAAACCAGTGAAGGCCCTCAGCCGCTCTTTGCCGCGATCTTCGTGCCTGAGGACAATGGCGAGATCGAATATTGGAGCGAGAATGTCACCTCCCGAACCCTGCTCGACCAGGTCCGCGCGGCAGAACGCAAGATCACCGAAAGAAAGGTGTTTGAAGCGGCCGGCGTGAGCCCCCGAATCCTGAACGAAGCTGAGAAGCAGCGCCGTGATATCACGGAGCGGCGAGCGCGTCCGGCCTCGTCCGATTCCGGATCTCAGGTCACGATGGCCGACCGGGCCCCGTTCATCGCATCTGTCTTCATGGCATTCCTGCTCTGGTTCCTGATCTTCTCGGTCGTGAACTATCTTCTGATGGGCACGATTGAGGAGCGTTCCAACAAGATCTTCGACTCGCTGCTGACTTCGGTGAAGCTGCCTCACATGCTGGCTGGCAAGCTGCTGGCAGTGCTGGCCGTTGCGCTCACGCTGATGATGGTCTGGGCAATAGGGGGCTCGGTCATCGGCGCTGCGCTTTCAGGCCAGATGCCCGCCGACATTCGCGAGAGCATGTTCTCCGTGGCTGGCGCGGTGCTGAAGCCCAGCCTGCTGCTGCCTGCCATTCTGAGCTTTGTTCTCGGTTATCTCATGTACGGCGCTGTGTTCCTGGCACTCGGCTCGCTTTGCGACACGATCCAGGAGGCGCAGACGCTGATGACGCCGCTTATCGTCATGCTGATGGTGCCGATGTTCATGATTGTCGTGGCGATTTCCGATCCGGAATCGCCGATCCTGTCGGTGATGAGCTGGATTCCGGTCTTCACGCCCTTCCTGCTGATCCTGCGCGTGCCGACGCACCCGCCACTCTGGGAAGTGATAGGCCTGCTTGTCCTGATGGTGGTCGCAGCCCTTGTCGTCCTCTGGCTCGCTTCGCGGGTCTATCGCGCGGGCGCTGTCCACGGTGCAGGCGTCGGCGATGTCGGCAAATGGTTCAGCAAGATGCTGCCAGGGAAGAAGGGCGAGACCGGCTGAACTGAGCCTTTGGTTTCAAATTTCGTCATCCAGGAAAAGTGATTGCGGCTGCGCTGTCCGGAGCTGTTTTTCAAACCGCAGCCTCGCCAGATTTGAGTTCGATTTCCAAGGTGTAACGCGATGCTAGCGTGGCGCGTCACTCTCGATGAGCCGAAAGGTTCATCTGAGAGCCCATCTCTGATGCATGCCTCATCACATGGGGGGGTCGATGGGAGGTGGGCCCTCAGATGGCTGCGCCATCGAGGTTGACGCGGCAATGGAGGTCAGCTTGCTGGCTGCCTCCATTGTTTTCGAAACGCCAGACATGAAAAAACCCCTCCGGCCGGGGCCAGAGGGGCTTTGTTTCACGCCAGATCAGGCGGGCTTATGGCTTATGCCAGGCCCTCACGCTGGGCGCGCTTACGAGCAAGTTTGCGAGCGCGGCGCACAGCTTCTGCCTTCTGGCGAGCCTTCTTCTCAGACGGCTTTTCAAAGTGCGTGCGGGATTTCATTTCCCGGAAGAGACCCTCACGCTGCATCTTCTTTTTCAGTGCGCGAAGGGCTTGTTCGACATTGTTGTCGCGGACGACGATCTGTACGATGGTTCAATCTCCATTGGTTCGCTCGAGGGTTAGCCCGAGCTATAGTCTGGCGTGTTGTTCAAAGTGAAGGCGCGCCTATAACACCAAATTTCAGGCTTGCCTACTCCCGGAGCCAGTAATGACAGCAACTCGACCGTCAATCAGACTGCAGGATAAATGGCTCGAATACCTCCTGCCGATCATCAAGGATGAGGGCTGGACGGAACGGGCCGCTACACGATCAGCGCGCGAGGCGGGGATTGGTTCCGAAGAAAAAGCACTCGCGGCGCCAGATGGCGTGAAAGACCTCATCGAACGCTTCTTCGACCGGGCCGAGGAAGACATGCTGGCGGCTCTCGAGGCTGAGGACCTTCGCGAGCTGCGAACCCATGAGAAGGTCGCTGCAGGCATCAAGGCCTGGCTGTATGCGCTGGAACCGCACCGCGAAGCTGTAAAGAAGGCATCCGCGCGCGGTTTTGCGCCGTGGAACGCGCCCGCTGCGGCCCGTCGCACCTGGAAAACCGCAGATGCCATCTGGCTCGCGGCTGGCGACACAGCGGAAGATTATAATCGTGAGACCAAGCGCGCGCTCCTTTCGGCAACCTTGCCCACCATCGTGCTCTACTGGCTCGACAATGATTATGAGGAAGACGAACTCGACGCCTTCATCGAGAGCCGCCTCAAGGGGGCGATGAAGCTTGGCCAGTGGGGCTCGAAATTCGCCAGGCCGGGGCTGGAATTCCTCGACCGGCTAAGGGGGCGCACGTCGTCCTGAGCTAGTACTGTAATGGGCGCAGCACCTTCTCGCCCGTGTCAATCTTTCGGTAACCTGTTACGGGCAACAGCGATACACATGTTGGAATTACTGCTGGCGCCCGCCTTTGCGGTGGGCGGAACTCCGCAAACCGTAGCGACTCTTCCCCAGGAATTGCCCCGGCCCGTGTCGAGGATGATTTCGGCTGCCATTCGCAGCAATGATGAGGCGCAGCTGGCGGCCGTCGTGGCCGCAGCCAAGGTCGCCTTTCCTGAGTTTTCCGGCCAGATCGACACGCTTGTGGCGGAACTGAAAACGCCGGTCGAACCCCTGCGGATCGCGCCGCTTGTCGTTCCCGCGCCGAAGCCGGTTGAAATCGAGTCGCCCGGCTATTGGGAAGACTTCAATGCGGAGCTCGCGCTCAACGCAGCTGAGACGAAGGGCAATTCAGACACGCTGTTCCTTGGCCTGCGCAGCAAGGTCAACCTGATGCGCAAGGCGCAGATCCACCGGCTGGAAGTCTTTGCCAACCAGGCCGAAGCCAATGGGGTCGAGAACCAGAGCAATTGGGGCGCCTCCTACCAGCTCGATACGCTCTGGAATGATGAGTATTTCGGCTATGTGCGCGGCTCCATGGCGCGCGATGACTTTGCCGGGTTCGAAACCGATGCGTTCGCAGGCGTCGGCGCGGGGGCGTATCTGGTCCAGACCGAGGCCGTGACGCTCCGCAGCGAAGTCGGGCCGGGCTATCGCTATCTGAAGGTCGCAAATGATGGCGATGAGATTGGCGGTGTTGGCCTCTACGGCGCGACGGAGCTTGACTGGCTGATCCGTGAAGACCTCAGTTTTGAAGTGGATGCAAAGGTCAATATTTCAGGCCCGACATCGACCTTCCACCCGACCTTCAGGATGAATACAGCCGTTTCCGACCATGTCAGCGCCGGCCTTTCCTATGATATTCGTTACGAGTCCAATCCGCCACTGATGAGCGAGAATCTCGACCGCATCCTGCGCTTCGACGTCAAATATTCCTATTAGGCGCGGCCTGTGCGGGCCACCACATGGCCCATCTTGCGTCCGGGCTTGGCGTCGCGCTTGCCATAGAGGGTGAGCACGGCGTCCTTGTCATAGCTGTCGGCCGGGGCGAGCGCTTCCTCGCCGAGCAGATTGTGCATCTCGGCATCGAAGACACGGGTGACCGGGCCGAGCGGCCAGCCGGCGACGGCGCGGATATGCTGTTCGAACTGGCCGGTCAGGCAGGCCTCTGGCGTCCAGTGCCCGGAATTGTGCACGCGCGGCGCAAACTCATTGGCGAGCAGTGTGCCGTCTTCAAGAACGAAGAGTTCCAGGGCCAGAACGCCAATATGACCGGTTTCACGCGCCAGCGCCTCGGCCATTGTGCGGGCCCGCGCGATGATGTCATCTGACAGGCCGCACGGGGCAATCGAGGTGCGCAGGATGCCGCCGGCATGATCATTCATGCTGGGGTCGAAAGCCGCCATTGAGCCGTCCGCGCCGCGCGCAATGACAACAGAAATTTCCCGCTCGAACGGCACATAGGCCTCCAGGATGGCAGGCACCTCGTCAATATCGGCATAGGCGGCAGCAAGGTCATCGCCGGATTTGAGCCGCACTTGTCCCTTGCCGTCATATCCATCGCGGCGGGTCTTCAGGATGCCCGCGCCGCCCAGGGTTTTCAGGGCCTGTTCAAGGTCGCTGACGGACGACACTTCGGCAAAGGCGCCGGTTTCGATCCCGATGGCATTCAGAAACTGCTTTTCGGCCAGCCTGTCCTGTGACTTTTCAAGGGAAGCTGCGCCGGGGCGCACAACAGCGCCGATGGAAACGAGAAAGTCGACGGATTGAACCGGAATGTTCTCGAACTCATAGGTGATGACGTCGCACGCATCGGCGAATTCGCGAAGCGCGCTTTCATCATCATAGGCAGCCTGCCAGTGCATCGTGGCGACACGCGCTGCGGGCGGGCTGTCTTCCGGGGCAAAGATGTGCACGTCAAAGCCCAGCCTCGCTGCCGCGCTCGCCAGCATGCGGCCAAGCTGTCCGCCCCCCAGAATGCCGATCACAGATCCGGGTGGAAGAGGCTTCATCCTTCGGGGACCTCGCCCACACTGGCGGTCTGCGCCGCGCGGAAGGCGTCGAGCTTTGCGGCGACAGCGTCATCGTTTAAGGCAATGATGGAAGCAGCCATGATGCCGGCATTCGCCGCGCCCGCTTCGCCGATGGCCAGTGTCCCGACGGGCACGCCCTTGGGCATCTGGACGATCGAGAGAAGGCTGTCCTGGCCGCTCAGCGCGCGCGACTGGACCGGCACGCCGAGAACCGGGAGCGGCGTCATCGCGGCGGTCATGCCGGGCAGGTGTGCAGCCCCACCAGCGCCTGCAATGATCACTTTAAGGCCGCGGCCTTTTGCGGTCTTCGCATAGTCGCTGAGCCGGTCGGGTGTGCGGTGCGCGGAAACGATGCGCGCCTCATGGCGCACGCCCAGCTGGTCGAGCACTTCGCAGGCGAGTTTCATGACCGGCCAGTCGGACTGGCTGCCCATGATGACTCCGACGACGGGTTCTGCTGCGCTCATCTCGCCCCCTTTCAGGAAGCGGCACAAAATAGGCACGGGCTTTCGCCCGTCAAGCCGCCTGGTGTGTAGATGTCGTCGCGCCTTTGCCTTATAGGTGATGCATGGACCGAATCTCCAGGAATGGCGGGCGAAAACGAGGACACGCGACCATTTCGGATGCGGCTGCGGACCTGTTGCAGGCGGTCGGTATCGATCTGCAGGAATACGATCTTCGCGCCCGCGCGGCTTTCCGTGCGCTGGCCGAGGAGGTCCTTGATCTGCGTGACCGCGAGGCTGGGCTGGCTCGCGCCCTTGAAGAGGCCGAGCGCCTCGCCGACCATGATGCGCTCTGCCCGGTCTTCAACCGGCGCGCCTTCGAGCGGGAGCTGAGCCGGGAAATCGCGCTCGCTGCCCGTCATGAGCTGCCGCTCTGCCTGCTCTATATCGACCTCGACCGGTTCAAGGCCATCAATGACACGTATGGTCATGCGGCCGGAGACAAGGCGCTGAAACGGGTCTGCGATATCATTCTGTCACAGGTGCGCCAGACCGACATTGTCGGACGCCTCGGCGGAGACGAGTTCGGGGTAATCCTCACCCATGCTGGACTTGCCGACAGCCAGCTCAAGGCGAACCGGCTCACCCAGCGGCTGGATCGGCTGAAGATTGGCGAGGATCTGCGTCTCGGCGCGTCCTGCGGCGTGATTGCCTGGTCGGGTCAGTCTTCTGCTGAAACCTTTATTGCAGAGGCCGACGAAGCCATGTTCCGCGTCAAGTCTGCCCGCAAAGCAGTCAGGCCTTAGGACTCTCTCGATATTGAAGATATTTTATTCCGGAGTCCCGTGACCAAGGCCTTCGCTTGTGCTTAACTGTGCCCATAATGTCACAGTTTTCAAGCAGCAAAGAAGGAGAAGTATATGTCACTTCAAGGACGTATCGAGGAACTCGCTAGCCGCCATCGCAAGATCGATGAGGAAATCAGTGACGAACAGAAACGCCCTGCTGCAGACGAAGTCCGACTGCACGAACTGAAGAGAAAGAAACTGAAGATTAAAGAGGAACTGGTTCACCTGCGGCCAAACTAGTCGCGAAGTCCGGTTGATCCTGACCGGGTGCAGCGACGTCCGGATCAGGAGCCGACATGGAAAAACCCGTCACTCTCATCTTGGGGCTGGGTCAGCTTACAGGCGAAGCCGTCGCGCGCCGCTTCGTGGATGAAGGCCACGCCGTCATCGCCTGCGACCCGCAGATGAAGCGCGTCGAACGCGTCGCTGACAATCTCCGCGACAAGGCGATTGTCCAGCATGAGGAGCTTCATACCCGCATCGGCATCAAGAACTGCCTTGCGGCAGCGGTCGAGGCCTATGGCCATGTCGATCACATCATTTCTGTCCCGCCCATTCCGCCAAACCTGTCGCTCAAGGATCTCGACGTTCCTGAATTCGAGCGCCTGCACCTTCGCTCGCTGCGCGGTGCCATCCTGACGCTCCAGCTTTTTGAGAAACTGGTTGCCCGCCGCATTGAGGAAGAGGGTGACACGATGGCGCGGCGACCGCAGTTCGGCAGTGTCACGTTCGTGCTGTCACTGTCGGCGCAGCAGATCAATGCCGGCGATTTCGCGGATGCGGTCGTCCAGCATTCCATTCTTGGCGTGATGCGTGCCGCTTCTGTCGAACTCGCCTCCAAGAAAATCAGGGCGAATGCCGTCTGCGCGCTGCGGCCACGCGCCGAAAGCACCGAAGTCGACTGGCTCAAGCGCCGCACGCCACTGGGCCGTGCTAGCCTGGCCGATGAAATTGCCGATGCGGCGCTTTTCCTGTCCCTGCCGTCAAGCGCGATCATTACCGGCGAGATGCTGACCATGGATGGCGGCCGCGCGCGCCTCAGCGGTCTCATCGACGGCGATACCGACTAGGCACGAAAAAGCCCCGCAATGACTTGCGGGGCTCAATCCGTTCACAGCTGTGGCATCCTATTTCTTCGGATGGCAGATCACAGGCATCCAAGTATAGCCTTTCACGAAGCTGTGCGGCGTGCGGCTTGGCTCTTCGAGCACTTCGATATGGTCGAAACGCTCCATCAGCTCTTCCCAGAGGATACGCAGCTGAAGCTCGCCGAGACGATTGCCGACGCAGCGATGGATGCCGAAGCCGAAGGACAGGTGGTTGCGGGCCTGGTCGCGGTCGATGATCAGGCGGTTCGGGTCTTCCTTCCAGAAACGCTCATCCTTGTTGCCTGAGACGTACCACATGGCGATTTGCTCGCCTTTCTTGATCGTCTTGCCGTGCATCTCGACATCCTCGAGTGCGGTGCGACGCATATAGGCGAGTGGCGTCTGCCAGCGGATCACTTCGGAGACCATGTTCGGAATGAGCGATGGGTCGGCTTTCAGCTTGGCATACTCGTCCGGCCACTTGTTGAGGGCATAGATCGAAGCCGTCATCGAGTTGCGGGTCGTGTCATTGCCGCCAACGATCAGCAGGATGACGTTCCCGAGCAGCTCCATCGGCGTCATGTTCTTTGTTTTCTCGCCATGTGCGAGAAGGCTGATGAGATCGTTCTTCAGCGGTTGGGCCTGACGCTCCTGGTAGATTCCCATGAAGGTCGTCAGGCACTCCATGAGCTCCTGCTTCCACTGGTCGAGGCCGCCCGGGCAGATGTCCGGATTGTATGGATTGGTCGCGACATCCGACCAGCGTGTCAGCTTGCGGCGATCTTCGAAGGGAAAGTCGAACAGGGTGGCGAGCATCATCGTCGTGAGCTCGATTGAGACGGTATCAACCCAATCGAACGGCTCGCCGACCGGCAGGCTGTCGAGCAGGCCCTGTGTGCGCGAACGGATCAGCGGTTCGAACTCTTTCAGCATGTTCGGCGCAACGGCGGGCTGCACCGTCTTGCGCTGTTCGGAATGGCGAGGCTCGTCCATCGCGATGAACATTGGCAGTTCGAAATCCTCGAACGGCTCGCCAAGCGTGATGCCTCCATATTCCCAGCTGGAGGAGAAACGCTTGTGGTCGATGTCGACCTTCATGATGTCGTCATAGCGCGTGACCGACCAGTAAGGCCCGGCCGGGCTGTCCGGCGTGTAATGCAGCGGATCATTGTCGCGCATCCATTCGAAGAACGGCCAGAAGGCGTCGCGGCGCCAGAGTTCGGGGTCGAGAACGTCGAACGTCTTCATGTCGACGTCCTCGACAGAAGGGATCGCCTCGTCATGTGCGAGGTGGAAGTCGATCAGCTTGTCGCGCGGTGCGGGTTCCGGGCGTTTGAGCGTTTTATCGACGGTCTGAATTGTGTCTGCCATGTGTGCCTCCGAGTATCCCGGTTTTCCGGTGATATTTTGCTTTCAAGCACAGCTTAGCACGAAGTACGTTTAAAAACTATGACGCATGCGTCACTTTTTTCATGCGTATCGTTCGGCGCGGGCACGCATCACTGCATCCTGCATCGCCTGGTGGAGGCTTTTGCGCTCTCCAGGTGTCAGGAATCGCCCGATGACATAGGCGGTCTGGCCGTGGGCAATGCGCAGTTCGCTTGGCCGACGATCCGGGAAATCGAGGCTGAGCCGGGCAAAGGCCGTCGGCAGGCGGACGGTCCGCTTCTCCTGTCCGGGGCGACTGTGCCGCAGTGTGATCGCCTCGGCCGTGATCCGGACCAGTGTTTCTTCCCTGAGGTTCTGGAAGCTCTTGCGAAAGGCAAACCAGATGGCGAGGGCATCAAGGCCGAACCAGCCGATGACCGGCAGGGCGCCCATGGACAGGAACATGATCCCGCCAAGAAAGCTCATCGCGCCGACAAGGCCCATCACGATCATGAAGGCTTTCGGACTGAGGGCTACATGCGGTCTCAGCGTGGCGTCGAAATAGATGGTCTGTCCGTCCTCATCCATGCGTTCAGAAATAAAGGCGCTGGCGCGTTCGACAAGTGAAGGCTTGATTAGGCCGCTGCGGCATTTACATCGCTTGGCCATGTCAAAACCTCCGACACCCCGAAAGAGAAAGCGCCGCTCGCCAACGCTTGGCCCCGAAAAGACGGCGCAGCTCTATGCCGCGCTCGCTGAAGACCGGCCGGCCCCCAGGACCGAGCTTGAATATTCCAATCCGTATACGCTTGTGGTCGCTGTCGCCCTGTCGGCGCAGGCCACCGATGTCGGCGTCAACAAGGCGACGAAGACGCTATTCGAGATTGCCGACACGCCGGAAAAGATGCTGGCCCTTGGCGAGGAAGGTGTTGCCGATCACATCAAGACGATTGGCCTGTGGCGCAACAAGGCGAAGAATGTCATCGCGCTCAGCCAGATGATCGTGGATGAGTTTGGCGGCGAGGTGCCCCAGACCCGCGATGAGCTGACGAGGCTGCCAGGCGTCGGGCGAAAGACCGCCAATGTCGTCCTGAACGAAGCCTTCGGACATGAGACCATCGCCGTTGATACCCACATCTTCCGCGTGTCGAACCGCACCGGCCTCGCCCCCGGCAAGACCCCGGACGAGGTTGAAGACCAGCTGGAGCGCGTCACGCCGCCAGAGTTCAAGAAAGGCGCGCACCACTGGCTCATCCTGCACGGGCGCTACACTTGCATGGCGCGCAAGCCGAAATGCTGGGACTGCTCCATCCGTGACATCTGCAAGTTCAAGGACAAGACGCCCGATCCGGCGCGCAAGACGTCTTCGCTTGGGCCGAAGGGGCCTAGCGCCTGAAAGGCCCGGTCAGGCTGTATCTCGCCGAGATGAAGTAATTGTATGACCGGTTGATCCCGTCAATTCCAAGCCGTCCGCCAACATTCGCTTCAACCGGCTGGTCGTCGAAGGTGAAGTATTCCACGCCCGCGCCCACCTTCCAGCGGTCCGAGACGCGGTAATTCACGCCGGCGAGGACATTCCAGTAGAGGCTCTGATTGGTGTCGTCGCCCATGACGATGAAATCGGGATTGATGTTGGCTGGCCCCGAAAACTCGAAATCGAGAATGCCCCAGCCCGCTCCGGCGCCGAGAAAAGGCCGGAACCGGCTGCCATGATTGAAGTCGCGGAAGAGATGCGCTCCGAAGGTGTGACTGTCGAAATTGCCCTTGGCCTGGCGCGCACCATTGATGCCGGAAATCTTCGCCCAGCGACGGGCATATTCGCCTTCGATGCGCCAGTTCTCGTCCCAGGCAAAGCCGATTGCGGCGCCGAATTCGCGGCTGGCTTCGAACAGGAAATTGTTCTGATCGTGGATTGCGCCATAGCCGCGCAGCGCCGCATACACACCGCTATTGTCGGTCTCATCGACCGGCTTGTAGCGGCTTTTGTCCTGCGCTGTCGCGGCCGGAAGGGCTGCAGCGGCCAGCGCGCTGAAGGCTAGCGCGGCGCGCGCTTTGCGAGGATGCGCTGCAGGGTACGGCGATGCATGTTCAGACGGCGAGCCGTTTCCGAGACATTGTGATTGCATAGCTCATACACCCGCTGAATGTGCTCCCAGCGCACACGGTCTGCCGACATCGGGTTCTCGGGCGGCTCTGGCAGCCCGTCGCCCTTGTTGACCAGTGCGCGAACGATGTCCTCGACTTCGGCTGGCTTGGCAAGATAGTCAACCGCCCCGGCCTTCACGGCCGCGACAGCCGTCGCAATTGCTCCATAACCGGTCAGGATGACAGCGCGCGCTTCCGGGCGAAAGCGGTGCAGCACCTCGACGACGTCAAGGCCCGATCCGTCTTCGAGACGAAGGTCCAGTACAGCAAAGGCCGGCGGGTTCATGCGGGCGATATCCTTGGCCTCGGCGGCCGAAGACACGGCCGAAACGAGGAAGCCGCGCTGGGTCAGCGCCCTTGCAAGCCTCTGCAGGAAAGGGCCGTCATCATCGAGGACCAGGCAGGTGCGATCTTCAACATCCTTCAGGGACTCATGAAGTTTTACGGTGACATTATAGTCCATGATCAAGTCTCCACTGCCGGGTTATTTATCTGTATCCGGTCAGATTCCAAGCTTTCCAGTGCTGTTCTTGGCCAGACGGCCTGCACAATTGCGCCGTGTCTTGGCGGATATCGGTTGCGTGTAGCGATCCGTCCGCCGGTTCTTTCGATCAAGGTCTTGGCAATAAAGAAGCCAAGCCCCATGTCGCCGCCGCCGAGATGGGCCTCGCCGCGCTGGGACACATAAGGCTCGCCCAGCTTTGGCATGACATCGGCAGCAAAGCCGGGCCCGTCATCGGAAATTGTTACCATGAACTGGCGATCCGTCCAGCTTGCGACAGCGCGCACCTGGCTGTCGGCAAAGCTCACGGCGTTCTCGATAAAGGCCCCGAGCGCGTGAAGGACTTCCGGGCTGCGGCGGATCATCGGAACGCGGGGTTCGCCATTCTCACCCGGCGAATAGGTGACTTTCAGCTCAACACCGAGACCCTTGAATGGCGCAGCGGCTTCTTCGACCAGGCTGGACAGCGGCATATTGGCGTGGACGATGTCCTCGGCCTCACGCGACCGGCTGAGCTGGCCGAGGATTTCCCGACACCGATCAGCCTGTTCTGCAATCAGGCGGATATCTTCATAGCGCGGGTCCTCGCGGTCGAACTCGCCGGCCAGCTCCTTGGCGACCAGGTGGATGGTTGCGAGCGGCGTGCCAAGCTCGTGCGCGGTCATCGCCGCCATGGTGCCGAGCGCCGACAGGCGCTGCTCACGGGCCATGACGATGGACGCTGCATCAAGCGCGCGGATCAAGCGGGCTTCGTCCTCGCTGAGCCGTAGCGATGAAACGGTAAAGAAGAGAATCCCGATACCGAGCGCCGCAAAATGCCCCCATTCAAACAGCGCCGGTAGGTCGAATGGCTCGCCTTCCGGGCCCGGCAGGTCAAACGCAAAAGCAGACATCAGCGCCGCGCAGACTATGGCGAGGATCGCGACACTCACTGAGAAACGCCGTCTGAGGCTGGTCGCCGCGACTGTGACCGGCGCGAGCAGGAACAGCAGAAACGGATTGGCGAGGCCGCCCGTCAGCGCCAGCAGCAAAGCAAGCTGCAGCGTGTCGAAACCAAGCTGCAGGACCGCCTCCCAGCCCTTCAACAGCAACTGGTCCCGCATGGCAAAGGACATGAAGACGTTGAGCCAGGCCGAGGCTGCGATCACCGTCAGGCAGAGACCCAGCGACAACTCAAATCCAAGACCGAAGTGCACGAACAGCACGGCCGCCGTCTGCCCCGCCACGGCGAGCCAGCGCAGCGTGACAAGCGTGCGCAGGCGGGCACGGCCACGCGCGGCGTCGACACCGGCGAGGCCGGTTGGCAGAAGGCTGTAGAGCGCCTGCTCCAGCCCTTCGCGTGTGGCATGTGTCTCTTCCATCGGCTCCCTGCGCCCCTCATGCGGCAGTTTGCACCTTGCCGCGCCCGGTGGCCAGTCGCATACATTTGCGCATGCGTATGATCCAGACCTTAATGCTTTCGGCTGCAGCGCTCGGCCTTGCCGCCTGCGACAGTGGAAATGACACCGCGAGCGGCAAGCCCACGGCAACAGCCGGCGGCGCGACCGCATCCTGCACCACGCGCGCCTATGAGGAAATCGGCGGCCCGTTCGAGCTCACCAATCATCTCGGTGAGCGGGTGACCGAACAGGATTATATGGGCAAGCCGACGCTGATCTATTTCGGTTTCACCTTCTGCCCGGATGTCTGTCCCTCGACGCTGGTCAGCATCGCAAATGCGTACAAGAAGCTGCCGGAAGGCGTTGAGCCGCCGCAGACGCTTTTGATCTCCATAGACCCTGAGCGCGATACGCCTGAACAGCTCGCAACCTATGTGGCGAGTAATGCCTTTCCCGAAGGCCTGGTCGGCCTTACCGGCAGTGAGGAAGACATCAAGAAGGCCGCTGATGAGTTCATCGTTGGCTATAACCGGGTCGAAACGCCCGACAGCCTCGCCGACTATACGATGGATCACACATCGCTGCTCTATCTGATGGGCGAGGACTGGAAGCTCAAAACCTTCTTTGCCGAGACCAATACCAATCCTGACGAGATGGCCGCCTGTCTCGCAACACTGCTCGGCTCCTGAATCCGGTTGCAATCTGCACGAAAGAGCGCATATGTTGCAGTGCAACATGATGGGATCGTACAGTGCTCTATTCACTCGTTGAAATGAACCGCGCTGCCATGGCGCCGCTTCGGCTGCACGCCAAGGCCACCAATTCGGTGTGGACCTCACCCGTCAATCCGCTGCGCGACACGCAGTTCGCAAAGTCGGTTTCGGCGGCCTCCAAAGTCTTCGAACGCGCGACCCGCTATTATGGCAAGCCGGACTGGCAGATCACATCGACCGAGATTGACGGCAAGGAATGCGCTGTCGAGCCGACGACGGTCTGGGCAACGCCCTGGTGTCAGATGGTGCATTTCAGCACCGAGAATGTTGAGCCGGAGCGCCCGCAACTGCTGATCGTCGCGCCGCTATCGGGGCACTATGCGACGCTGCTGCGCGGCACGGTGGAAGCTTTCCTGCCGACCCATGAAGTCTACATCACAGACTGGACTGATGCGCGCATGGCGCCGGTCTGGTTCGGCCGCTTCGATCTTGATGATTATATCGATCATATCCGCATGATGCTGGAAGTGCTGGGTCAGGGCGCGCATGTCGTCGCTGTCTGCCAGCCCGGACCTCCCGTTCTCGCGGCGATCTCGATGATGGCGGAAGACGGCTCTGACGCGATGCCAGCGACGATGACCTATATGGGGTCGCCCATTGATGCGCGCCGATCGCCGACCGTGCCGAACCGTCTGTCTGAAGAGCGCAGCCTCGACTGGTTCCGCTCCAAGATGATCCACACCGTGCCGCCACCCTGGCCGGGTGCATTCCGCCGGGTCTATCCGGGCTTCGTGCAGCTTACATCCTTCATGCACATGAACTGGGACCGGCATGTCGACGCGCAGGCGCGTTTCTTTGACCACCTCGTCGAAGGCGATGGCGACGGCGCGGACAAGCACAAGACCTTCTATGACGAGTACCTTGCTGTCCTTGACCTCACCGAGGAGTTCTACATCCAGACGATTGAGCGCGTCTTCCAGAAGTGTCTGCTGGCACGCGGCGAATACCGCTACCGCGACGATCGTCTCGTCAAACCGGGCCTGATCGAGACGGTCGGCCTGATGACGGTCGAGGGTGAGCTGGACGACATTTCAGGCATCGGCCAGACGCAGGCCGCACACGATCTCTGCACGAGCATCCCGGACGGGATGAAAGTCGACTATGTGCAGCCGGGCGTTGGCCATTATGGCGTGTTCAACGGCTCGAAATTCCGCAAGGAGATCGTCCCGCGCGTCATCGACTTCCAGCAGAAGGTCGTGAAAAAGAAATAAGCGGGCAGGCGTCTATTCGCCGACGCCGCGCACCTCAGCCTCTGCCTCGAGCGTCAGCGGCTCGTCGCGGCCTTCCACGTCGAAATAGAAAGTGATGTTGGCCGTATCGCCAGCCGCAAGGCCGGGCTCCACGCCGAACAGCATCAGATGGTCGCCGCCGCGGTCGAGATCGAGCGTTTCGCCATCGGCGATGTCCCATCCTTCCACCGGACGCATCTTCATCGTGCCGTCATCCATCGACATCGAGTGCGTCTCAACAGTGGTCGCGGCATCACTGGTTGCGCCGGTGAGGCGTACATCGCCGCCATTCACAGTGATCTCGATGCCGCCCATGGTGACGTCCCGGCCACCGATCGGGGCCATGATAAAGGCATCTGTGTAGGACAGCACAGGCCCGCCTTCCTGCTGAGAGCCGGACGTGTCTGCGGACTCCGTTGCCGGTTGGCAGGCCGCCAGCAGCAGCGGAATGGCGATGAGAAGGGTGCGGTTGATCTTCATGGATGCTGACCTTTGGTTAAGGCTCGCATCTACCGTCGAAATCAGGGCCGCCAGAAGCCGACGATCTGCCGCACCTCTTCCATGATCGGCTCTGCAATGGCGTTGGCCCGCTCGGCGCCCTGTCTCAGCGCCGCGTCGATTTCATCCGGATTATCCATCAGTTCGCGCATGCGAGCCGTGATGGGGCCGAGGTGGTCGACGGCAAGGTCAGCAAGAGCGGGCTTGAAGGTACCAAAGCCCTTGCCGCCATATTCAGCAAGAACCTGCTCGTCTGTCAGGCCGGCCAGAGCGCCATAGATTCCGACAAGGTTTGCCACTTCCGGACGACCCTCAAGACCGGCCATCTCGCTCGGCATGTCGCCCAGCGTGTCGGTCTTCGACTTCTTGATCTTGCGCGAAATCGTGTCGGCATCGTCGATCAGGTTGATGCGGGAATTCTCCGCCGGGTCGGACTTCGACATTTTCTTCGTGCCGTCCTTGAGGGACATGATCCGGGCGCCCGGCCCTTCGGTCAGGGCTTCTGGCAGCGGAAAGAAGCCGGGGGCACCATAATCGCGGTTGAAGCGGTCAGCGATATCGCGGGCAAGTTCCAGGTGCTGGCGCTGGTCTTCGCCCACTGGGACATGCGTTGCCTTGTACGCGAGGATGTCAGCAGCCTGCAGGACCGGATAATTAAACAGCCCGACGGATGAGCGCTCAGCGTCCTTGCCAGACTTTTCCTTGAACTGGATCATCTTTTCCAGCCAGCCCATGCGGGCAACGCTGTCAAAAACCCAGGTCAGCTCAGTGTGAACCCGAACGGAGGATTGCGCGAACAGCACCGATTTGTCCGGCTCGACACCGCTCGCCATCATCGCCGCTGCAATCTGCCGGGTCTGGTTCGCCAGCTGCGACTGATCGAACGGCATGGTGATGGCGTGCAGATCCACGACGCAGAACACGCAGTCCCAGCCTTCATTCTGCAGCCGCGTGAATTTCTTCAGGGCACCGAGATAATTTCCGAGGTGGAGATTGCCGGTGGGCTGGATACCGGAAAAGACGCGTTGCGGTCCGGTATAGGTTGGGATCTGTTGTTCACTCATGGCGCCGCCAATAGCGCAAGGGCTCAGGCGCGCCTAGCCCCCTTGATGTCACTGAGGCGGATCGCGCCGAACAGGATGGCAAAGATGCCATATGCGCCAGCGCCACCAGCAGCAATGGCAAGAGCGGCGAGGAACTTGGAACCGAATGTGTAGGCCTGCACCGTCTCGCTGATACTGGCGAGATACCAGAGCAGGGCGGCGAGAGCCCCTGAAGCGATGAGAACGCTGACAAGCCGCTGCACGAGCCGCGCGCCCGGACGGTACCAGCCGCGGCGGTTCAGCGTCAGGAAGAGAAGCCCCGCATTGACCCAGGCCGCCGTGCTGGTGGCAATGGCAAGGCCGGGGAAACCTGCAACGCCCCGGGATTTCAGCCAGAAGAACAGGCTGGCCCCAAGAAGAGTGTTCACGACGACAGAGATCAGCGAGTAATTCATCGGCGTCTTCGTGTCTTCGCGGGCGAAGAAGCCGGGCGCGAGCACCTTGATCAGCACGAAGGCCGGCACGCCCCAGCCAAAGTGAAACAGCGCGCGGGCGGTCTGCGCGGCATCCCCCGATGTGAATTCCCCGCGGCTGAAAAAGCTGTCCACGAAGAGGAAAGGTGCCGCCATCAGCGCAGCGGCTGCGGGCACGGTCAGGGCCATGGCCAGTCCGACACCATTGTCCATCAAGCCTTGCGACCCGGCCTGATCGTCCGAACGCGCAGCGCGGGCAAGTCGCGGCAGGATGGCAAGGCCGACGGCGACGCCCACAAGACCGAGCGGAAGCTGGTACAGCCGGTCTGCCGAATAGAGCCAGGTTTTTGCGCCTTCCTCGAAGCTGGCGAGCGACTGGCTGACGAGGATGTTGATCTGCATGCCGGACGCCGCGATCGTGCCGGGAATGGCCAGGGCTGCAACGCGCCGCACGCCCGGTGTAAAGCGGGGCAGGCCAAGATGCAGGCGAACCTTCTGGCGCGACACGCCGTACCAGAGCAGGCACACCTGCAGGAAGCCTGCAATGGAGACTGCAACCGCGAGCGATTTCGACACCGCGAAATTGTCCGAACCGAAAAAGGCCGCGACCAGCAAGCAGAGGTTGAGCAGCGTTGGCGCACCAGCCGACATGCCGAACCGTCCCGCAGAGTTCAGGACACCGGACAAGAGCGCTGCCAGTGCCATGAAGGACAGGTATGGCATGGTGATCTGCGTCAGCAGGATTGCGAGCGGAAAGTGGACCGGATCGTCCCTATAGCCGCCATGGATGACCAGCATGATCCAGGGCATCGCGACCTGCGCGATGATGACAAGCAGGACTGTGACCGCCAGCAGCCCTCTCAAGGTTTCGTTGGCAAGCTTCTGCGCGGCCTCCGGGCCTTCAGCTTCCAGGGTGCGTGCATAGACCGGGATGAAGGCCTGGGCGAAAGCGCCTTCGGCAAAGACCCGGCGGAACAGGTTGGGGAACATCAGGGCGGTGAAGAAGGCGTCTGCCACCGGCCCGGCGCCGACCTTGGCGAGGATGACGGCATCGCGCAGAAAGCCCAGCGCACGGCTGCCGAGCGTCCATGTCGACTGGGTCAGCGTATTCTTCAGGACACTCATCTTTCTGGACGTCTCTCCGGGGCCTTGGTCAGAAGCTGTCGGCGGCGTTGGCCTGTTTCAGGCTGCGGGCCGGGGTCCGCGGCGCATCCGGTTCATCGCGCCTCAGAACGTCCAGAAGTTGCTCCTTGAGTGACAAGATATTGTCCTGCGTGAATTTCTCGGGCAGCTGCACGTAAAATGCGTCGAAAACCCGCTCGCCATAACTGCCGACATGGGCGGAATGGATGGAGATGTTCCGGTCAGCGAGCACGGTTGCCACATCATGGAGAAGGCCCGGCCGGTCGCGCCCTGCCACATCGATGACCGTGTATTCCGTCGAGATGGCCTCATCAATTTCCACCTGCGGGATGACGCGGAAGGCCGCCTCACGCCGATAGGCTGGGGTTGGAATATTGCTGATCGGAGCATCGCTGGTGAACACGCGGCGCACCTCGCTTTCGAGACGCCGCAGCCGGCTCTCGTCACCGGCGGCAAAGACGCCACCCTTGCCATCCTGCAGGATGAAGACGTCGACGATGAAGCCCGACGGGCCAGTATAGACCTGCGCGGAAACCACATTGGCGCCCTGCGCGGCAATTGTCCCTGCGAGGCGCGCGAACAGGCCGAGTCGGTCATGTCCGGCAACCAGCAGTGAGACGCCGCCTCCGTCTTCGCGCACCTGCGCTGAAATGACCGGTGTTTCAGTCGACGACAGCTTCGAGGCATGTTCTGTCAGTTCATCCACGTCGAAGCCGGTCCAGTAGGACGGATCCATTTCGGCCATGACAGTCGGGATCTTGCCGACACGTTCCTGCAGCGCTTCACGGCTCTTGCTGGCGCGCATCTGCAGTTCCATCGACACGCCGCGTTCATCGGTCCGCCCGCCCCGGAGAGCTGCTTCGGTATTGTGGTAGAGATCCTCGAGAAGCTGGCCTTTCCACGCGTTCCAGATGCCCGGCCCGACGGCCCGGATGTCCGCGATGGTGAGGATGTAGAGCAGGCGAAGCCGTTCCAGGGAGCCGACCATGGCGGCAAACCGGACGATGGTGGCGGGGTCTGCTATGTCGCGCTTCTGGGCGGTCTCGCTCATTTCAAGGTGATGGCCGACGAGCCAGGCGATGAGGTCGGTTTCGGCATCGGTAAGGCCAAGCCGCTTGCCGGCCTTGGTTGCGGTCTTCATGCCCTCGACCTGCTGGTCGCCATGGCCCTTGCCGGTGTCGTGCAGAAGCATGGCGAGATAAAGGACCTGCTTGTTCTCGATACGCTGGAACAGCCGGTGCGCCAGCTCGAAACCTTCGCCGCCATGACGGTCCATCTCGGCGATATATTCGACCGCGCGGATGGTATGCTCGTCTACCGTGAAGTGGTGATACATGTTGAACTGGGTCTGCGCGACAATGCCGCCAAACTCCGGCAGGAAGCGGCCAAGTACATCGGCTTCGTTCATGCGGTGCAGCGCAAGACCGGGATCGCGGCCCTCGACCAGCAGTTTCAGGAAGGCATCCCGCATTTCAGGCATTTCGCGGGTTTTCGGATTGATCAGGCGGGAACTGCGCGCAGCCAGCGTCATCGCATCAGGATGAATGTCGTGCTCGGTTTCGTCAGCGATCGCGAACAGGCGGATAAGATTGGCCGGGTCTTTCTTGAAGACGCCGTCATCGGTGATGTTTACGCGGCCGCCATCAATGGCAAATCCCTTTTGCGGCAAGGGTTTCGGCTGCCCTGCCGGAATGAAGCGCCGCCAGCCCTCCGGCTTCTTCTTCTGCTCGGCCTCAAGCTTTGCAGCGAGAATGCGCGTCAGGCCACCGACATCCTTGGCGACGAGGAAATAGTGTTTCATGAAGCGCTCGACGCCGAGCTGACCCGCCCGGTCGCGATAGCCCATGCGCGAGGCAATTTCCGGCTGCAGGTCGAAGCTCAGCCGCTCCTCGGCCCGGCCCGTCAAATAATGGAGATGGCAGCGCACGGTCCAAAGAAACCGCGCGGCGCGGATGAACACGGCATATTCGTGCTTGGTGAACGGGCCAGACTGCATGACATCTTCAAGCGTCTCGCCATGCTTGATATGTTTGGCGATCCAGTACAGCGTCTGCAGGTCGCGCAGGCCGCCCTTGCCATCCTTCACATTCGGCTCCACGACATAGCGCGTATTGCCAAGCTTGGCGTGCCGATTGTCGCGCTCGGCCAGCTTGTCTGTGATGAACTGGTAGTCCTGTCCGTCTATCACTTCCTCGCGGAATGTCTCGATCGTGGAGTGGCCAAGCTCGTCATCCCCAAACAGGAAGCGCGCATCCAGCAGGGACGTCTTGATGGTCACGTCCTCGCGCGAAAGACGCACGCAATCGGCGGGCGTGCGGAAGGCGTGGCCAACCTTCAGCCCCATGTCCCAGAGGGCGTAGAGCATATACTCAATGACGCTCTCGGCATGCGCCGAAGCCTTGTAGGGCCGAATGAAGAGAAGGTCGATGTCGCTCGACGGGGCGAGAACGTGGCGACCATATCCACCCGTTGCAAAGACGGCGAGCCGCTCGCCTTCTGTAGGGTTGCGGGCCCGGTGCACGTGTACCGTGACATAATCATACAGTGCGTGCAGGACCTCGTCCTGGACGGCAGCCAGAAGGCGTGCCGTGTCGAGACCGTCAGAGCCCTGTTGCAGACGCTCCTGCGCAATCATCCGCCCCCGGAAAAGCGCCCCGTGGAGATGGTTCAGCACTTCCTTGCGCGCCGCAGCTTCGTCGCCGAGATTGTCCAGCGCCGCCGCCGTCAGCTTGATCCGCAAGGAGCGGCCATCAATGATGTTGGAAATCTTCCAGTGGTTCGGCCATGCCTTGGTCGGCAGCTTCTTGTGGACGAGGGATTCGCTATTATCGGTCATGCCGGAATATCTAGCGCGATTTCGGGCCAAAATACCAGCAAAGCTGCACCCGGATTCAGATTGCCGACCGGCGCAGCGAGATCAGCGCCTGTTCGAATACGCCCTCCGACGATGCGCAGGCGATCTGGGAGCCGAGTTTCGCTTCATTCCCACGCCAGTCGCGAGCGATCCCGCCAGCTCCCCGCACCACCGGCACAAGCGCGGCAACATCATGTGCCTGCAAGCCTGTCTCACAGACAAGGTCAATCGTGCCGGCGGCGAGGCGCGCATAGGCATAGGCGTCAAGCCCATAGCGGCTGACTCTCGCAGTGGCCCGAAGATGCGTCCACGCGCCCTGCTCAGCAGGTGTCATGATATAAGGGTCGGTCGTTGCGATGATGGCCTGACGGAGGTCGGTGCAGGTCGATACTTTTAGCGGGCTGCGGCCTGACCGCGTTTCCAGGGTGCTGCCAGACGGCGCACCATAATAGCGCTCGCCGACAACCGGCTGGTCAATCACCCCAATGACCGGGTGACCGTCAGGGTCTACAAGGGCAATAAGTGTCGTCCAGACCGGCAGGCCGGCAATGAAGGCGCGGGTGCCGTCAATCGGATCGATCAGCCAGGTCCAGCCGGACGCGCCTTCGTGTTTTCCAAATTCCTCGCCGTCAATCCCGTCATCGGGGCGTTCCTGGGCGAGGATGTCGCGAATGGCCTGCTCGCCCGCCTTGTCGCCGGCCGTGACCGGGTCGAACTGGCTGCCACCTGCCTTGTTCTCGGCGGTGGCTCCAGTCCGGAAATAGGGCTGAATCGCAGACCAGGCGGCATCTGCGAGCCGCCTGGTCAGGTTCAGGATATCATTTTCGTCAATCGCCTGGCTCATGCCCAAGCGCTTTGGGCCAGTCAGGCCAAAGCGTCAAGCAGCGCCGCTGTCGCTACTATCGGTTTCGAGGGCCTTTGCCAGTTCAAGAAGGCGGCGGCGAGGGCGTTCGCCGAGACGATAATAGGCGCGCACCAGTTCCAGCGTCTCTTTCTGGCTGAGGATGTCCCCATCCATCCGGTCAGCGTCATTTGCTGCCAGCAGGTCATCTGTCTCGATCCCGTCGAAGAAATACTGCACAGATACGTGAAGCGCCCGCGACAGGTCGAACAGTCTCGACGATGTCATGCGGTTCGCGCCGCACTCATATTTCTGAATCTGCTGAAACCGCACACCCACCTGATTGGCGAGTTCCTGTTGTGTCAGTCCCAGAAGTCTACGGCGGCGGCGAAGGCGTTTCCCTACATGCAAGTCCGTCTTGTCCGTCATTTCCCGGCTCCCATCAGCACCCGGGAACAGTCCCGGAATGAACATTGTGGGACAGGAGAGCAAGCATCGTGCCGAACATGTGTGACCGGCTGTCACATGCGAAAATGCAGGTCTTGATAATTTTAGGGGTTGCATTTGCTGCGGCGCACAATAGATTGTGCTCAGCACTGCGGTGCTAACGCCTTCTGGCGTTTCCTCCCTTTACCTTATTGGCCGTGCCGGCTTGGCACGGCCATTTTTTTTTGAGGTGGGTCAGGCCGACAGCCGTGCTGAGAAGCGGCAAATCTCTGTTATGACGTGCTGCACCGCAGATATGACATTTTGCATGGATGCGTTCGGCGTAATCTCAGCTTCATCCATGTAGAGGCGCCGATTGATCTCGATCTGCAGGGCATGGACGTGGCGCTTCGGGCGTCCGTAACGGCGCGTTGTGTAGCCGCCGGCATAGGGTGCATTGCGCACCGTGCTGTAGCCCTCACTGCGGAAGGTACGTTCAACAAGGCTTGTCAGCTGGCTGGTGCAGCTCGAACCAAAACGGTCTCCAAGCACGATGTCCGGAAGGTCACGGCGCCCTGGTTGCTGCGATGGCATGGAATGGCAGTCAATCAGAATGGCGCAGCCAGAGGCCTCCCTGCAGCGGGCGATCTCGTCGGCAACTGCGCGATGATAGGGTGTGTGGACGTGATCGAGGCGCGTGTGGGCATCCTGGCTGGAGATCTTGCCAGCATAGATGTTTTCGCCGCGTGCACCGATCCGTGGAAAACAGCCAAGTCCCGCCTGCACCCGTGCAGACGGCGCGGCGACAGGGCCGGGCAGTCCGCCCTCGATCATGTCGGCGTCGAGTTCGCGCGCATCCCGGTTGAGGTCGACAAAGCTGCGTGCATGCGTTGCCGCGATCAGGGTTGCGCCAGCTTGAGGGGCGCTCGCAAACAGCTGGTCGACAAAGGCATCTTCGGTCTGCCGCAGGTCGATCAGCGGCACACAGAGATTCTGCAACAGCGTGTCTGGATAATAGTGGCCGCTATGGGGAGACGCGAAGATGACGGGATGCGGGTCTGTTTCTGGCCGCGACAGGATGAAGGGGGCGACCGTGCGGGCCACGTCCTGCTTCATCCGTCTTTCGTCATCAATCATGCTCATTGTGTCCAGATGGTTGACCATTTGGCGCGAAGGTCAAGCATGTCGGTTCTGTTCACTTCGAATTTACCCGAAGCACTGTCTATGGAATCAATGTTAGAATAGACCGTGAATGTGGAGTCGGGGCCCATGAGTAAAATCCTGCTGGCTGAAGATGATGAGATGATGCGCACCTTCCTGGCGGCATCTCTGAAGCGTGCCGGCCACGAGGTCCAGGACTTCGAGGATGGTGAAACCGCGCTCGCCGCCCTGGAGCGCGAAGTGTTCGATCTCTTGCTGACCGATATTGTCATGCCAGGGATTGACGGGATTGAGCTTGCCCGCCGCGGTGCCGAGCTCGACCCGGCCATGAAGATTGTTTTCATCACCGGATTTGCCGCTGTGGCGCTCGCGTCCGGAACGCCGACGCCGGCAGGCGCGAAGATCCTCTCCAAACCGTTTCACCTGCGAGAGCTGGTGGAGGAAGTTGACCGCGTCATCGCGGCCTGACATTCACCGACATTGCGGGCTTGACTTGCCGGGCCCAAAGCCCGATTAGGGCCGCTTCGAAACGAGTGGGCGGTTAGCTCAGCGGTAGAGCACTACGTTGACATCGTAGGGGTCACAAGTTCGATCCTTGTACCGCCCACCATTTTCCTCCTCAAAAAATCCTGTTCTTGGTAAACAGGACCGGTCCCTTGAGCAGGTTCTCGCGGGTGCAAATCGGCGCATCCCATCGCCAGTGCAATCCGGTCGCACTTGGCGGAAGTAATCTACACTTTCGTATTCGATTTCTGCGCAAATGCATGCTGCCGAAGCTGTAATGAATACGTCAGAACAGGGTGCTTTCAGGGGAATTGTAAAGCGCGCTCCGGGCGACTTTTATTATACTATATACAATATTCAACTATTTAAAATAAAGTCATTTGCAATTGCTTTTAAAAAGAATGTAAAAACAACATGTTGAATGGTTATCGCCTTGAGGGATTCGAGGCTGGTTCAATTTCTGAATGTTACAGAATGTTTTTGTTAATTTCTGAGGCACAATCCTCGCTCAACAGTGCCAGGGATTGAGCAAAATAAATATAAAATAGAAAATCGTTCCTGGTCTGGACAATTTGCTCTGAAAGGCGAACGTCAGAATGAGGAAGCGTGCTAAGTTTAAAGTAAGTAATGATGGGGTCGCGGCGATAGAATTAGCCATGATTTCCCCAGTATTATTGTTATTCATATTCGGTATTATTGCATACGGTGTTTACTTCGGTGCCGCGCACTCTGTGCAACAACTCGCTGCAAATAGCGCCAGGGCGGCGATGGGTGGGCTGGACATGAATGAGCGCCAGAAGCTTGTCGACACCTATGTCGCAACCGCCCTCGAACAAGGCGGCCTGTTGCTGGGTGACCATCTCAGCGTGGACGTGTCGAGCAATGAGGACCGCTCCGATTTCGTGGTCGTGACGGTCACCTATGATGCGACCGAGCTTCCTGTATGGAATCTCTATCAGGGCCTGCCTCTGCCCGAAAAGACGATCACCCGGACCTCGCTGATCCGCGCGGGAGGCTACTGAGATGCGCGCTGTATCCATTCTCCAACCGGTTACGCGCCTGCGAACCTTTTGGCGAGACCTGTCTGGACAGGTTGTCATCCTGGTCTCGATCTTCGCACCCATCGCTGTCGTAATGGCCGCATTTGCCGTCGATGTCGGCGCGACCGCCGAACAGAAGCGCAAACTGCAAGGCCTTGCCGACCTGGCCGCAATTGCAGCGGCATCCAATATCGAAAAGGCCGAACTGGCGGTCTACAAGCTGCTGTCCGACAATGGCTATCGCAAGAGTGACGCGCACCGTCTGCGCGGCCGCGATGGCAATCCCCAACGCGAGTCGCTGCACCAGTTCAAGGGAGATGTCTCTGTCGAGCTCGGCCGCTATTTCGCCAATCCGGATCTTGCCTTCGATGCGCGCTTTGAGGTCGGAGGTGAGCCTGTCAATGCTGTCCGCGTCTCGCTCACCGAAGCGCCGGCTCGCTATTTCGATTTCATTGGTACGAACCGGGAGCGCGTTTCGGCGTCCGGGACAGCGTCCGTCTCGTCAGAAGTGGCGATGTCCATCGGCTCGCGTCTCGCCAGGCTCGAAGACGGCCTGCTGAATGCCATGCTCTCCGGCCTGACCGGATCGGAGGTCAAGCTGACGGTCATGGACTATAATTCGCTCGTCAATGCGGATGTCGATCTCCTGAAATTCTCGGAAACGCTCGCCAGCGATCTCGATCTGGAAGCCGTCACCTATGATGATGTGCTGGATAGCGATGTCGCGCTGACAAGCGTATTCTCCGCAATGGCAGACGTCAGCGAAGGGTCGCTCAGCGCGAAATCGGTGCTGCAGGGGCTCGCCTCGAACAGGGCCATGGCGAACCTCTCCGTGTCGCTATCGACGCTGTTTGACCTTGGCCCTGTCGGGCGCGCTGAACTTGGCAGTGTGGAGGGCGATCTCGACCTCGTGCTCGAAGCCGTACAGATGGTGACCGCCAGTGCCATTGCCGCAAATGGAGCCAATCAGGTCGACCTCGACCTTGGGGCGAGCGTTCCTGGCCTGGCTGATACGCGCATTGCCCTGCTTGTCGGTGAACGTCCGCAGTCGATGACATGGTTCTCCCTGACCGATGATGGCCAGTCCATGGTGTCGACGGCGCAGCTCCGCCTTTTCATCGAGGCCTCGGTGACGGCAGGCGGCGCGCTGGACGGGGACCTGGTTCGCCTGCCGCTCTATATCGAGATGGCGTCCGCTGAAGCCCGGATCGCGGAGGTGATCTGCGCAAATGACCGGCCGGATGTGCACCGTGTTGATATCGAGGTTGATCCTTCGATCCTGACCCTGAGAATTGCCGACCTGCCGGGTGGTCTGGAGCAGATGGGCCGTGTCCAGCGGTTTGAGCCGGCCCGCCTCGTCAATGCGCGCCTGATCGAGGTGAGCGCAGTCTCCCGCACCAGCCTCTCGTCGCCGAATTCTCGCACGCTGCGGTTTCACAGCCGGGATTTTGGCGGCGATCCGAAGACCGTCCAGACCCGAGAAGCCCTGCGCGGTGCGATCTCTTCGACGATCGGCACGCTCGACTATGACGTCGATATCGCTGGTCTGTCGCTGGCGACCCCGAGGGCGGTGACGGGCCTTGTCGGCAGCACGCTGCAATCAGCAGCCGGGCCGGTCGATTCGATCGTCGACAGTTTGACTGAAATGCTCGGCATTGGCGTCGGAGAGGCCGATGTCTGGGTTCACCACGCGCGATGCAACCGCTCGGTGCTGGTGCAGTAATCACTGCAGTGGCCGGGATGGTGGTCCTGGCTGCTGAAAGGTTCCGGCCATTCGCCGGGACGTCCGGATGCAGGCTAGGGAGGACGAGGAATGCCACGACCGGCAGGGGTGCGAAATCAGGATTTTGAGGAGAAGAGGCTGGCGCTGGTCACTGCCGCATCGAGTTTTCTGCTGAGCGATGACGTGGAAGCGCCATCCTTCCGGCAAATCGCAATTGCAGTGGATACGTCCGAACCGACGCTCAGGCACTATTTTCAGGATCGGTCAGGCGTCATCATTGCCGTCTTCGAGCAACTTCATGAACTTGCCGCGTCGATGCGCGCTGCCGCTGCCGTCGTCGGGCCATCCATAGAGGAATCGGTTACCGACTATCTCGATCTCATGTCGCAATATCGCGAGAATTCGCTGTACATTCGGGCACACCGGTTCGGAATCCGGGAGAGCATGATCGATGAGAAGGCGAGGCGCGCCTATCTCGAAAACCTGGTGATGCCGGGTGTCGAAGCGGTCGCGAACAGGCTGTTCAAGTCACCGGGCTGGTCGGGGCCTCTTCATGCTGCCCGGCAGGCCGCCATGATGCTGATGGGCTCCTCCATCTTCATGGTCCTTCACCAGGAGCTTCTGAACGGCAAGAAATACGCCCCCATGGACGTTGATGCCTATTTTGAACGGATGAAGATCTGGATGAAGCCTGGTCTTGCCGAACACCCGGACCCGTCAGTCCAGAACTGACGCCAGCTGGTCAATCGTATCGGCGCCCGTCTGCCAGCTGGTTACAAGTCGCGAGCTGCCATCGAGCCAGGTGTAGAACACCGCGCCTGCGTCCCGCAGCCTGCCGGCTGTTTCGTCATCCAGCCTGACAAAGACCTCATTGCCATGCACCGGATGCACCAGTTCGGTCCCCGGTCTCCTGCACAGCAGGTTGGCGACCTCCTGCGCTCGCTGATTGGCGTTGCGGGCAAGGTCCAGCCACAGCCCGTCCGTCAACAGGGCGATGGCCTGGGCGGCGAGGTAACGCATCTTGGGCGGCATGTGCCCGGACCGTTTGGCGCGCGCCTTCAGCTCGTTGAACTTCGTTCGGGCTTCACCGAACAGGACGATGATCTCGCAGCCCATTGCCCCTGTCTTGGTCAGGCCGAGGCAAAGCACATCCGTGCCGGCTCTCCAGCTCATATCGGCAAGGCTCGCACCCATCGAGACAAGCGCATTGGCGATCCGCGCGCCGTCGAGATGGACGGTGAGACCCGCTTCCTTCGCCAGCGCTGCATAATGCGCGATGCGGGCCGCAGGGTAGGCGGTGCCACTTTCAGTAAGATTGGTGAGCGAGAGAACATGCGCCGGCGTTTCGTGGACGAAGCCATGATCGATCCGCGCGAGTGCATCGCGAAGCTCTGTCTCCTCGATCTGGGCGCCATCGCCGCCGAGCAATTGCAGCTTGCCGCCGCCGGAGAAAAATTCCGGCGCGCCGCGTTCATCGCGGGCGATGTGCGCTTCGGCGTGGCAGAGGATGGCGCCGGTCGGGGGACAAAAGCAGGACAGCGCCAGCGCGTTTGACGCCGTGCCCGATGCACAGAGCCAGAAATCGAAATCCTCAATCTCGAGCGTTCGGGCCAGCAGGCCTCGAAGCTCTGCCGTCACGGCGTCATTGCCATAGCTCGACTGGTGGCCCGCATTCACGCGGGCAAGTGCTTCCATGACGCGAGGGTGCGCCGGGGCGGACGTGTCGGAGGAGAAATCCATCAGATCTGCGTGTCCGGGGTCTGCCACATGAGGTGCTGGCCGCCGTCTGCAGCAATCATCTGTCCGGTCACGCTGTCAGCCGAGATAAGATAACGCAGGGCCCGCACGATTTCTTCTGGGCGCGAGCCTTCCTGTGTCAGCGTCGCCTTGCGCTCGGCTTCGAACTCTTCCTCGCTCTGATGGGCATTGCGCAGCGTCGGACCCGGCCCGATACCATTGACCCGGATATTCGGAGCGAGGGCCTGCGCCAGCGTCTGCGTGGCCGTCCACAGCGCCGATTTCGAAAGCGTGTAGGTGAAGAATTGCGGGTTGAGCTTCCAGACGCGCTGGTCGATCAGGTTGACGATGAGGCCGCGTTGCTTTTCCGGCAGGGCGTTCGCAAACGCCTGCGCAAGCGCCACGGGGGCGCGAAGATTGGCGTCGAAATGAAGATCCCAGCCCTCGCGATCATGATTGCGCGCTGTATCCTGTTCAAAGGTCGAGGCTGAGTTGACCAGGAGTGTGAGCGGTCCGCCAAGTTTTTCCGCAGCGAGCGGTACAAGCTGCCTCAAGTCTTTTTCCTCAGCGAGGTCGCCCTGCACGATGACGCCTTTGCCGCCAGCGGCTTCTATCGCGCGTACAGTTTCCTTCGCACCATCAGCGGACGAACGATAGTGGACCGCAACCGCCCAGCCATCTTGGCCAAGCGCTTCTGCAAGCGCCTGTCCGATCCGCTTTCCCGCGCCTGTGATGAGGGCGCGCCGGTGTTTGAGTTCAGTTTCCGCCAAGGAGGCTTTCCACTCCGCCTGCGATGTTCCAGCCGTTCACCAGCCCGTAGAGATAGATGCCATAGGTAAGTCCCATGGCAAGCGCGGCAAGGCGCGTGATCTTGTTGCGGGGAATGACGAAGAGACCGAGCGTGATCGCTGCCGCTGCCATGAACCAGTGATCAAATTGCGGGAAGGTCGGCGCGAGATCGGTGGGCCCGAACAGGGCGATGATCGCGCCCGCGCCGGCGAGGTTGAAGATGTTCGATCCGATGACATTGCCGATGATCACATCTGCGCGCCTGCGGAATGCGGCGGCAAGACCGGCGCCCAGCTCTGGCAGGGAGGTGCCGATGGCGAGCAGGGTGAGGCCAATGACTTCCTCGGGGACGTTATAGGTTCGCGCGATGCCGGTGCCGCCCTCGACGATGAGATGCGCGCCGAGCGGCAGGCCGACAATGCCGACGATCAGGCTTGCAGCCATGGTGAACGTCTTGAGTTCATCGCCGTCTTCCAGCCCGACATCGACGCCCTTGCGCAAGGCTGACGAGGTCCACCACAACATCAGGAAGGTGTAGAGGACGAGGAGGGCCAGCAGGACGAGGCCGAAGAGCGGCGTCAGCGGGTGGTGCATGGTCCACGCGATCCACACGGCGGTCACGGCCAGCATGAACCAGAAGGACCGGCGCAGGCCGAACTGGCGCGCCGTCAACGGTATGAGCAGGGCCGGCGCGGCCAGGACGAACCAGATATTGGCGATGTTGGAGCCGACGATATTGCCGATGGCAAGGCCGGGATTGCCGCTATAGGCGGCATCCAGCGACACAACCATTTCCGGCGCGGACGTGCCGAACCCGACGATCAGTATGCCTGCGATAAGAGGAGAAATGCCAAGACGCCGCGCAGCGTCCATGGCGCCATTGACCAGAAAGTCGCCCGCGAGGGCAAGAATGACGAGTCCGCCAACAAGGGCTGCAAGGAGCGCCAGATCTGGCAAGTCTACATGGACCTCTTAGTCGAGACGGCGATAATCGATCAGATTCAAAAGCCCGAAAACTGCGACCGTGACGCCGATGGCGATGAGTGCGAACATGTTTAGCTACCCTGAATACCCAATGTTGCCCGGCTTGATAGACTGTGTTGAGTGGTTTGGCGAGGGTGCAATTCACCGGAAACCATATTGATGCCAAAACTCCGCACGAGAATGTTTCAGTCCTGGTTCCGCATGAGCCGCCCGATGACGCTTGGCGTGAGGGCGATGCTGGAAGATCGCCAAGGCCGTGTCCTGCTGGTCCGTCACACCTACACATCCGGCCTGTTCCTGCCCGGGGGCGGCGTAGAGAAAGGTGAAATCGCCGAAGTCTCGCTCAGGCGTGAGCTGATTGAAGAAGCAGGTGCCGAGATTGTCGGAGCGCCTCGCCTCATTGGCATTTACTCCAATCACCGCGTCTTCCCGAATGACCATGTCGTGCTCTACCGGCTGGACGCGGAGGCATGGCAAGCGCGGGAGCCGACCAGTCGCGGCGAAATCTCGCAGCGGCTGTGGATCGACCCGGTCTCGCCGCCCGAAGACGCGACGCCCGGCACGAAGCGCCGTCTTGCCGAGGTCTACGGCGGCGGCGTCTCGGATGGCTACTGGTAGGCTTTCAGTCCTGCTGGCGCAGCGCTGAGACATAGTCAGCGGCGGTCATCACGGACATGATAGCGGCGACCCAGATGCCGACCAGGCCTGCCATCAGGACGGCGCGCGTTCCGATCCAGGCTGCCGAGAACCGCTCGGTATCAAGCGCAAGCGCGCTGATTGCCATGCCGAGAAGGCATGCGCCAATCGCGACCAGTGCCACAGCCGTCTTCCATTTTGCCGCGCGCGTCACTTTTAACCCCCTCGGATTGCCCATGGATTCGCGGATGGCTGTCATGAGAAGATCGCGCCCGACAATGGTGAGCGCCGGAATGGACACCGTCCACGTCCAGCTATCGAGATGTGCGAGCGTCAGCAGGCAGGCGCCGGTCAGGAGCTTGTCCGCAATCGGGTCGAGCCGGGCACCGAGTGGGCTGACCGCATCGAGCCCGCGGGCCAGCGCGCCGTCCAGCCAGTCGGTTGCGGCCACGAACACAAAGGCCGCAAACGGAAGGAAAACCCAGCTGCCGGTGGCGCGGCCTGCATCAAGCTGGCGACCGAATTCCAGGATGAGAAAGCCGACCCAGATGGCCAGGACGCACCGCAGGATGGTGACGGTATTCGGCAACCATTTCAGCCCCAATGGTCACTAGCCTCCATTAAAATGGCCATAGATCCGTTCAGCGAGAGCGCGGTTGATGCCATCCACATTTTCCAGGTCGACCAGCTTGGCCCGTGAAACGCCTTTGGCAGATCCAAACCTGTGCAATAAGGCTTTTTTCCGCGATGGGCCAATGCCTTCTATCTCATCCAGAGGTGACGACTTGATGTCAGCCGACCGTTTGGAGCGGTGCGCGCCAATGGCCCAGCGATGCGCCTCGTCGCGCAGGCGCTGCAGGTAGTAGAGCACCGGCGTGTCCGGCGGCAGCTGGAAGGGTGTCTTGCCCGGCCGGAAAAACTTCTCCCGGCCGGCATTGCGGTCCGGTCCCTTGGCGATGGAGACGAGCGTAATGTCATCCGGCGTCAGCCCAAGCTCGCCGATCGCCTCGGTGACGGCGCTGAGCTGGCCGAGCCCGCCATCGATGAGCACAAGGTCCGGATAGGTTTCAAGCTCGCGGATCGGCAGCTTCTGCTCTTCCGCCTCCTTGAGGAGCCGTTTGAAGCGCCGTGTCATGACCTCCCGCATCATGCCGTAATCATCGCCCGGTTCGAGCTTGGTGTCCTTGATATTGAACTTGCGATACTGGCCCTTGATGAAGCCTTCCGGGCCGGCCACGACCATGCCGCCAACGGCATTCGACCCCTGTATGTGGCTATTATCGTAGATTTCGACGCGCTTTGGCGGTTCAGGCAGGTCGAACGCCTTGGCGAGATCCTTCAGCAGGCGCTGCTGGCTCGCCGTTTCGGCCAGCTTGCGCGATAGCGCCTCGGCTGCGTTGCGTGTCGCCTGGGCCACAAGTTCGCGCTTCTCGCCGCGTTGCGGGGTACGGATCTCGACCTTCCTGCCCGCCTTCAGCTCCAGCGCTTCGCCGATCAGGTCTCGCTGGTCCGGCGCCTCATTGGTCAGGATGAGGCGCGGGGCCGGGCGCTTGTCATAGAACTGGACGAGGAAGGCAGAGAGGATTTCCTCCTGCGTCTCGTCCTTCTCATGGCGCGGGAAGTGGATGGTGGCGCCCCAGTTCTGGCCAGCGCGGATGAAGAAGACCTGCACCGCCGACTGGCCACCTTCCATGGCAATGGCGAAGATATCGGCTTCCTCTATGCCGTCCGGGTTGATGTCCTGCTGGGCCCGCACGACGGCCAGGGCGCGAATACGGTCACGCAGGGTTGCGGCGCGCTCGAAATCCATCTCCTCGGATGCCGCTTCCATCTCGCTTGCGAGCTCTGCCTGCAGGTCGACGCCCTTGCCGCGCAGGAAGTCGGCCGCCTGGTTAGCGAGCCTGGTATAGCCGCTCTCGCTGATCAGGCCGACACAGGGCGCAGAGCAACGCTTGATCTGGTGCAGCATGCAGGGCCGGTTGCGGACCGAGAACACGCTGTCCTCGCAGGTGCGTAGCAGGAAGGCCTTCTGCAGCGTGTCGAGGGTGCGCGTGACGGCATTGGCGCTCGCAAACGGCCCGAAATAGTCACCGCGATCCTGCTTGGAGCCGCGATATTTCAGGATCTGCGGATAGTCATGATCACGGCGGATCAGGATATATGGAAATGATTTGTCGTCACGCAGCAGGATGTTGAATCTCGGCCGGAGCGACTTGATGAGACTCGCTTCCAGCAGCAGCGCTTCAGTCTCGCTTTCCGTCACCACGAATTCCATGCGCGAGGTCAGCGCAATCATGGCAGCGATACGCTGTGTGTGGCCGCCGAGCCGCGCATAATTTGAGACGCGCGCCTTCAGGTTTCGTGCCTTGCCGACATAGAGCACCTCATCCTTCGCGCCAAACATGCGGTAGACGCCCGGCTTGGCGGGCAGGCGCTTCAGATTGTCCTTGATGACATCGACGCCGCGCTTGGGCGCCTGCGATGTGGGCGAGTCAGACATGGCGCCAATCTAGGGGCTGGCAGCCCTGCCGCCTAGGCCGCCTGTGTCAGCCGCGGAACATGAAGGCCAGCGATCCGCCGCCACTGTCCAGCATCCAGCCAAGACCGAAGGCGAAAATCATGATCAGGACGACTGATCCGCCGAAATTGCGGCTCGTGCTGCCATCCTTGTTACGCATGGACCTGCGGATCATCAGCCACAACAGCAGCAGGATGAACACGCAGGCAATGATCAGCTGTTCGGCATCGTTGCGCTGCATCAGCCAGTGCACCGTCGCCTCGTACCGGCGCGATACCTCTGTCATGATGTCGCTGTAAATCTTGTCAAATGGCGACTTGGATACCGTGCTAATCATTTCCTTCCTCCGACTTGTCCCCCGGACAGGTCCGACGATTGATGGATCCTATGGCCAACTGACCAAAATTCGTTGAAACCGATGCGTGAAATTTGCTGCATCTGCTTCGTGCCTGATTAGCAGGTGTGCGCGCCAATCTACCGCCTTGCGCACTGAAACGGCCAGTCGTAAGGATGCGCTGCACAAGACAGACAGGAGCCCTGCATATGGCCAGCGACCTCACATTGAGCCGAGCCGTCGAACGCGTTCAGCCTTCCGCCACGATTGCCGTGACGACAAAGGCGAACGAAATGAAACGCGCGGGCATCAACGTGATTGGTCTGGGCGCCGGCGAACCTGACTTCGACACGCCGGACCATGTCAAGGAAGCCGCCATCAAGGCGATCCAGGACGGCAAGACGAAGTACACCCCTGCCGACGGCATTCCGGAACTGAAGGAAGCAATTTGCGCCAAGTTCAAGCGCGATAACGACCTCGACTACAAACCATCCCAGATCAATGTGTCGCCAGGTGGCAAGGCGGTGCTGTACAACGCCTTCATGGCGACGCTGAACCCCGGCGACGAGGTGATCGTGCCTGCGCCCTACTGGGTAAGCTATCCGGACATGGCGCTGCTGGCCGGCGGCACGCCTGTCTTTGTGCAGTGCGGCCCGAATTCGAACTACAAGCTTTCGCCGGAAGCGCTGGAAAGCGCCATCACGCCGAACACCAAATGGCTGGTTCTGAACTCACCATCCAACCCGACAGGCGCAGCCTATACAAAGGACGAACTGCGCGGGCTTGCCGATGTCCTGCTGAAGCATCCGCATGTCTGGGTGATGACCGACGACATGTATGAGCACCTCGTCTATGATGGCTTTGAGTACTGGACCATCGCGCAGGTCGAGCCGAAGCTGTATGAGCGCACGCTGACGGTGAACGGTGTGTCCAAGGCCTATGCAATGACCGGCTGGCGGATCGGCTATGCTGGCGGCCCGGAAAAGCTTATCAGCACGATGCGCAAGATCATGTCGCAATCGACCTCCAATCCATGCTCGATCAGCCAGTGGGCAAGTGTTGCCGCGCTGAATGGCGATCATGGCTTTCTGGCCGAGCGCAACGCCGTCTTCAAGCAGCGCCGCGACATGGTCGTGGAGGAACTCAACAAGTGCGAAGGCATCTCCTGCGCAACGCCGGAAGGCGCATTCTACGTCTATCCAAGCTGCGCCGGGGTGATTGGCAAGACTTCGCCGGCCGGCACGAAGATTACCTCGGACAAGGATTTCGCCGCTGCGCTGCTGGAGGAAGAGAAAGTGGCTGTCGTGTTCGGCGAAGCGTTTGGTCTCTCGCCAGCGTTCCGGATTTCCTATGCGACCTCGACCGAGGCCCTGGAAGAAGCCATGAAGCGCATCAATCGCTTCTGTGCGGCTCTGAAATAGAATATTTCTATATTTCAGCCCAGCCCAATTGATTGGTTCTCGGTTCGTTGATGCCCATATGGACGGCATCAATCATTCAGGAGATCCAGAAATGCCGATCGATATTGGTCTGACTGACGATCAGAGAAAAAAATCCGTCGAAGCCATCCGCAAGGTGCTGGGCGAGACCTATGCGCTCTATTCCAAGACGCACAGCTATCACTGGAATGTCACCGGCCCACGCTTCCAGTCCCTGCATGCCATGTTCATGGAGCAGTACACTGAACTCTGGGCGGCGCTGGACGAACTGGCCGAACGCATCCGCGCGCTCGACTATTATGCGCCGGCTTCGACAGAAGAAATGTATTCCTACGCGACCATTCGCGCCGACAATGGCGTGCCAGATGCCGAAGCCATGGTCACCAACCTGTCCAAAGGCCATGAAGCGGTGGCCCGGGCGGCCCGCGAAGGCGTCGCAGCGGTCGCAGAATTTGACGATGTGACGGCCGACATGCTCACCCAGCGCGCAACCATTGCTGACAAGACGGCCTGGATGCTCCGGGCCAGCCTCTGAAAAATTGCATAAATGTAACAAAAAAAAGCCCGGCAGCGAAGGATCGCGCCGGGCTCTAAAAAGTGGGTCCCTACTTTAAGGGAGGAAACGACCAATCGGAGGGATTGGTTAAAAGGCCGGGACCACGGCTCACCCCGACAAGTAGGCATGCAGGCGGTGAAAGCCAAGTTGCGAATCAGAAATCAAGCCATGCGTTTATGCATGGTGGGGTGGTCAGCTAGCGCGAAGTTGGATGCTTTCTCGCTTGATCGCCTCGACCTCGGTGGTGAGGAAGTCGCGAAAGGCGGCAATCCGCTTGGAGCGCTTGAGGTCACTTGGATAGATGAAATAGAGGTCGAAAGTCGGTCCGGTATGGTCTGGCAGCACCCTGACCAGACGGGGCGACGTGCTCGCCATATAGTCCGGCAGGTCTGCAATGCCGAGACCAGCCTCAACCGCGCGCAGCATGGCCGGAACATTGTTCACCGACAGGCTGGCCTTGCGCGGCAGCGTGTCGTCGCGGCCGACCCTCTGGGCCCAGCTCATCGCATCCAGCATCGATTTCTCCGTGCCATAGCCGATGATGCGATGATTATCGAGATCCTGCGGCGTGCGCGGGGTGCCGTGGCGTTTCAGATAGTCCGGCGTGGCGTAGAGATTGGTCGCGACCGTGCCGAGTTTGCGCTGGATCAGGTCTGATTTTTCAGCCGCCCACAGACGGATCGCGCATTCCGCTTCCAGCTTGAGGAGGTCATAGGTCTCCCCGTCATCAAGTCGCAGATCGACGCGCATGTTCGGATTGGCATTGATGAAATTTCCAAGGCGCGGCACCAGCCAGGTTGACCCGAAGGCGATGGGCGCCGTTACGACGAGGTCGCCCTGGGCAACATCCTGCTGGTCGCGCAGGGCGGCATTCGCCATTTGTGCGGCTGACGACATGTCCATGGTCGAGCGGTGCAGCGTGTGGCCGGCATCGGTCAGCACAAGCCCGCGCGCATGGCGCTGGAACAGCGAAACGCCGAGCTGTTCTTCCAGAGCCGAAATCTGCCGCGAGACAGCAGACTGGGAAATACCCAGCCGTTCACCGGCGGCGGTGAGGCTGCCCGCTTCAGCGGCAGCGTGAAAGGATTTCAATTTGTCCCAGTCCATCTGATCTCACGGTTTGCACACCGACTACCCCAAGGGCAAGCGGATAATGTGCTGCGCCTGCGAAGGCTATTGGCTACTGACTGACCCAGAGAATGCGCGCAATCCAGAGGATGTCGCCCGGTCTGAACTGGCGTGTCGGGTGGTCGCGATTGAGTGAAATCAGCTCCACCTGCTTCTCTGTCTGCCGGCCAAGTACCTTCGCCATTACCTCGCCATCCACCGTCTTTGCGACCACCCGGTCACCCTTGCGAACCTGCGCGCCGGGCGCAACAATGATCCGGTCACCTTCGCGGTAGGCGGGCTCCATGCTGTCGCCGGAAATCTCGAGGGCATAGACCGGTTCGTCGCCAAGACCGGGAAACCGCACTTCGTCCCAGCCGCCACCCACCGGAAAGCCGCTATCGTCAAAAAAGCCATCCGCCCCCGCCTGCGCAAAGCCGATCAGCGGGGCCGTGGCACCGCGATAGCCTTCCACGAGGGCGGCGAAATCATCCATGCCCGCCCCGACAGCTTCGAGGGCGCGGGCGATGCTTTCGGTTGACGGCCAACGCGGGCGGCCATCCTTGCTCTCTCGCTTGGACGGGTTGAAACTTGTCGGGTCGAGACCGGCCTGCTTGGCAAGGCCCGACGCGCTGAGGCCATTCTTCTCGGCCAGCAGGTCAATGCCGCGCCAGACCTGGGCATGTCGCATCGGAATGTCTCCGTCTGTCCTGCTTCTTCCTATCATGGGAATAAATACCTAGCAAGCCTGACATCTTGCCGACTCGGCAAAAGCCTGTTTCAAGCCAGCGCATGCTTATCGAGACCTATGTCTACAAGATCCTCGGCGCTGGCGATCATGCGCGCGCGAAAGAGCTCGGCCACACCGATACCGATCTCGATGCACGAGACGGCTATGTGCACCTGTCATCAAAGGACCAGGTCGCCGAGACACTGGCGCTGCACTATGCGGGCCAGCAGGGCGTCCACCTTTACGAATTTGTGCTGGAGCGGTTCAGCGGCGATGTGCGCTGGGAGGAATCGCGCGGCGGCCAGCTCTTTCCGCACCTCTACGGAACGCTCCGTCTCTCGGCAGCGAACCGTCACTGGGCGCTCGCAAATGATGTGGTGGGCAATCCGGTCCTTCCCGAGGAGCTGCGCTGATGTCACTTGCTGATCTTGGGACGAGGATTGTCCGCATGCTGCCGCCCGAAGCGGCGCACCTGGCCACCATAAGGGCCCTGAAAGCCGGGATTGGCCTTCCCAATGTCAGCGCCCTGCAGTGGAACACGCCGGTCACCCTGCCCAAGGCAGGCCTGAAGCTGTTCAACCCGGTCGGCCTTGCCGCCGGCTTCGACAAGAATGCCGAAGTGTTCGGTCAGATGCTCCGTTTCGGTTTCGGCTTTGTCGAATGCGGCACGGTCACACCGCGCCCGCAGACCGGAAACCCCAAGCCGCGCCTCTTCCGTCTGACTGAAGACATGGCCGTCATCAACCGGATGGGCTTCAACAATGAGGGCCTGCGCGCCTTCACCGCCCGCATCCGTCAGGCCGACAAGCGCCTTGCCCCGGTGGGCGCAAATGTCGGGGCCAACAAGGACAGCGAAGACCGGATCGGCGACTATGAAGCCGGGATCGAAGCGGTCTACCCTTACGCCCACTACATCACGATCAACATCTCCTCGCCCAATACGCCGGGGCTTCGCGGCCTGCAGGACAAGGGCGCCCTTCAGGAGCTTCTGGAACGCTGCGGGACGATGCGGGATGTGGCGCACCTCTCCTGGAAGCAGGAAATGGGCGAGGAAGGCCGTATCGCAGAGGCGATGACGCCGAAGCCTGTCTTCCTGAAAGTCGCGCCAGACCTCGATGAGACGGCCATTCGCGACATTATCGACGTGGTGCGCGGGCCCGGCAAATGGCTCGCCGGCCTCATCATTTCCAATACGACGCTCGAGCGCCCGGACACGCTGAAAAGCGAATACAAGGGCGAGACGGGCGGGCTGTCCGGTGCTCCGCTGTTCGAGAAGTCGACAGACGTCCTGAAGCAGTTCGCGTCCGACTTGTTCGGCGAGTTCGACCTTATCGGTGCTGGCGGTATTGCGAGCGGCGCAGATGCCTATGCCAAGATCCGCGCGGGCGCCCATGCCGTACAGCTCTACTCCGCGCTGGTCTATCACGGGCCGGGGCTGGTTGCTGACATTAATGCCGATCTCGCAAAAATGCTGAAAGCGGATGGCTTCAGCTCTGTCGCGGATGCTGTCGGCGCTGATCTCAGCTGATCGCAATATGCATTGTACGGATCCCACGGCGTGTCCGTGGGATCCATCTCCTGACAACTGATGCGCGGATGTCTGCAGTGATGGGCACTACGGACAAGCCGTGGTGAACCTGAAACTAGGTCTGGGAATGCTGTTCGGTGGACGTCTTTCCAATAAGAGACGGCAGGTACAGCCCAAGCGCCGCTGCGCGCCAGGCATACATCGTCAGGAAGGCCGACCAGACGCCAACATTGCCGAAGGCGGGCCTGAGCGCGAGATCGGTCGCGACATAGAGCAGGCAGGACGCCACCCCCGCATTGCGCAGCGCCTTGCCTTGGGTTGCGCCGAGGAAGAAGCCATCGAGCTGCCAGGCGGGCAGGCCAAGCAGCGGGATCACGGCGCACCAGGGCAGGAAGGCTAGCGCCACGGCGCGCGCCTCGGGGTCAGACACGAAACTCTCGATGATGAGGCCGCCCGCCGCGAAATAGGTAAGCGAGATCGCCGCTCCGAAGGCAAAGGCAAGCTCTGTCGTGACCCGCATGGCGCGGATGAGGCGCGCCCGGTTTCGCGCGCCATAGGCCTCGCCAATCTCTTTCTCAGCGACAAAGGCAAAGCCATCCAGCACAAAGGCTGAGACGCTGACGAATTGCAGCAGCACTTCATTGCCCGCGAGCTCTGCCGTTCCGAGGCTCGCGCCGGAATTCACGAACCACGCGAAGCTGAACAGCAGCGCGAGCGTACGGATCAGGATATCGCGATTGGCATCGATCAGCGCCGAAAGCCGCGCGCGGTCGAACAGGTCTTTCGAGCGCGTGAGACCGCCGCGCACCAGGATGAGGCCGAAGCCGAGCGACACCCATTCAGCGATCGCGGTGCCGGCACCGATGCCCGCCGGGCCCCAGTCGAGACCTGCCACGAACCAGATATCGAGCCCGGCATTCACGCCATTCATCACGATCTGGAAGGCGAGGAGCTGGCCTGTTCGCCCCGTACCGAGCAGCCAGCCTGTGATGCCATACCCCATCAGAACCGCAGGCGCGCCCCAGATGCGCGCATCGAAATAGGCACGCGCCAGCGACTTGACGTCTTCAGTCGCCGAGAAGGGCTGGAAGACGATCAGCTTGAGCAGGGGCGACAGCACCAGAATGGCGAGGCCGAGTGCCCCGCCCAACAGCAGGGCGCGCTGCAGGGTGGATTGTACCTCGACCCTGTCATCGGCCCCGGCGGCCTGCGCTGTCAGCCCCGTCGTCGACATGCGCAGGAAGCCGAACGCCCAATAGAGAAAGCTCATCACGACGCTCGCCACGGCCACCGCGCCAAGGTCCACCTTGTCGCCATGCACCCCCATCACGATCGTATCGACAACGCCAGTTGTCGCCGTCGCCGCCTGCGCCAGCATGACAGGAACGGCGAGGTTCAGCACCTTCGAACGGGAGAGCATTGCGCCAGCCATGCCTCGCTCTAGGCGGCGCGGCGCTGCTTGACAATCAGGCCGGCAGGCGCACTTGCAGGATGATGTCCCTGCCCCTTGTCCACCATGCCGATTATGACGCCGCCAGCGTGCCGGACGGCCATCGTTTCCCGATGCGCAAATACTCGCTCGTGGCGGATCTCCTGCGCGAGCAGGGTGAGGCTTTTGTTGTCCCGGCCCATGCGCCAGAACGCTGGCTGCACCTTTCCCATGACCCGGCCTATGTGACCGGCGTGCTCACCTCCTCGCTGGATGCGAAGACGGCCCGCCGCGTCGGCTTCGAGATGACGCCTGCCATCGCCGCGCGGACGCGGGCTTCGGTCGGCGGAACCTGCCTCGCGACAAGGCTGGCGCTGGAATACGGCGCGGCCGTCAATCTCGCGGGTGGCAGCCATCATGCCGACTATGAGGGCGGGGCCGGCTTCTGCGTGTTCAATGATGTTGCTGTGGCCGCAAGAGTGGCACTGAATGAGGGGCTGGTGCGCCAGGTGGCTGTCGTCGATTGCGATGTCCATCATGGCGACGGCACGGCGCGCATTTTTGCCGGCGAGGCGCGCGTCTTCACCGCCTCCCTGCACTGCGACGATAACTGGCCGCGCGAGAAGCCGCCATCTGACCTCGATGTCGGTCTCAGCAAGGGCGCGGGCGACACGCCCTATCTCGGGGCGCTCCGCGCCATGCTGGACGAGATGTTCGAGCGCACCATGCCAGACCTGGTGTTCTACAATGCCGGCGTGGACCCGCACGCCGATGACCGGCTCGGCCTCCTCACCCTCAGCGATGAGGGCCTGAAGGCGCGCGACCGCATGGTGGCGGAGGCTTGCCGCGCCCGATCCATTCCTGTCGTCGGTGTTCTGGGAGGCGGTTATTCAAGAGACCCAATGGCAGTCGCGCGGCGCCATACATTCATGGTCGAGGCGCTGCAAAGATCCATGGAAATTGCCTGACGAGCTTAGCCTGCGGGCATTTTCGTGGTAAACACCCTGCCTGGGTCGTTTGAGCGCTGTGGGGGCGCCGGGTGGGAGAAACCAATGAGACTTTTGACGTCGAGCGCCATGGCGGCGCTCCTGCTGAGCGCGTGCGCAACCTCTTCAACCGAAGACCTTGCCCCGGCCATCGCGCCGGAGCCTCCGGCAGCTGAAGGCGAATACGAGACGGCCAGCCTTGCCGAAAAGGCCGGTGCGCCACTGTTCGAGGGCATGGGCGATTATCACCGCACCATCTCGACCAGCAGCGAGGATGCCAACAAGTATTTCGACCAGGGCATGGTGCTGGCTTTCGGGTTCAATCATGCCGAGGCGATCCGGTCATTCCGGGCGGCCCAGACACTCGACCCGGAGTGTGCCATGTGCTTCTGGGGCGAGGCGCTGGCGACCGGGCCGAACATCAATGTGACCAGCAAGGGCAAGGCGGTCATGGCCGATGCTGACCGTATCGCGGCCCGCGCCGCAATCGACAAGGCCATCGCCCTGAAAGCCAATGCCACCGTGCAGGAGCAGGCGCTGATCGATGCGCTGTCGACCCGCTATAATGGCGACCCGTCCACCCCGCGCGAACCGCTCGACATCGCCTGGGCCGAGGCCATGGGAGACTATGTCGAAGCCTATCCGCAAGACGATGACGCGGCGGCTATCTATGCCGAGGCGTGGATGAACACCATGCCGTGGGATTACTGGTCCGCCGATGGCGAACCGAAGCCGGAAACGGTGGAGGTCATCAAGGCGCTGGAAACCACGATTGCCCGCTCGCCGAACCATCCGTTGGCGCTGCACCTCTACATCCACGCTGTGGAGGCCTCGGCAGACCCGGGCCGGGCAGAGGATGAGGCTGACCGGCTCTACACGCTCGTGCCGGGCTCAGGCCATCTCGTGCACATGCCGGCCCACATCTTCTGGCGTGTCGGGCGCTATGACGACGCCGCCAAAGCCAATGTGCGGGCCGCGAAAGTGGACGAGGACTATATCGCCCAGTGCAATGCGCAGGGCTTTTATCCGGCGCTCTACTATCCGCACAATATCCACTTCCTGTGGGCGGCAGCGAGCATGGGCGGGCAGAGCGAAGTTGCACTCGAAGCGGCCCGGAAAGTTGCCGACAATGTGCGCCTTGAGCAGATCGAACAGTTCCCGACGGTCGAATTCTTCAAGACGATCCCGGTGCTCGCGCATGTGCAGTTCGGCAAGTGGGATGAGATCCTCGCCATGGACGCGCCGCCTGCTGAGCTCGATTTCTCCAACGCCATTCATCACTATGCCCGCGGCGTGGCGCTCGCCCGCACCGGGAAAGCAGATGAGGCCGCCGGTGAACAGGCAAGGCTCGCCGCCATGAAGGACAGCGTGCAGGTCAGCTTCCTCGACACGAATGACTACCCGGCCAGCACGCTGCTCGGCATTGCCGATGACCTCCTGCAGGGCGAAATCGCGATGGCGCGCGGCATCCCGAATACCGCCGCCACCTATTTCCGCAGCGCCGTCGCCAGTCAGGACACGCTGCCCTATATGGAGCCGCCCTTCTGGTATTATCCGACACGCCAGTCACTCGGCGAAGCGCTGCTCGCGGCGCAGCGGTATGATGAGGCCGAAGCGGTCTATCGGCGCGACCTTGTCGACTATCCGCATAATGGCTGGTCGATGCACGGGCTGATGAGTGCGCTCGACGCCCAGGGCAAGACCGAGGAAGCCGCCGAAATGCGGGAAATGTTCCACCATGCCTGGTCGAAGGCGGATGTGGAGCTGACCGGCTCGCGCCTCTGAGGGAAAACGCAGTCCGCCATTGCGGGCAGGTCCCGACTCCCGGCAGGGTCTGGGAGATGAGCGCTGCCCGCAAACTGCCTGCCGATGAAACGCCGCTGGACCTTCTCAAACGGGTCTATGGCTATGACGCGTTTCGCGGTCTGCAGGATGTGGTGATCGGAGATGTCATGGCCGGCAAGGATGTCCTGGCCGTGCTGCCGACCGGCGGCGGCAAGTCGCTCTGCTACCAGATTCCGTCCATCCTGCGGCCCGGTGTCGGCCTCGTCGTCTCCCCGCTGATCGCGCTCATGGCAGACCAGGTCGATGCGCTGAAGGCGCTTGGCGTGCGGGCTGAACGGCTCGACTCGTCCATGTCGTATGAGGAAAAGTCGGCGGCGCTGGAAGCGGCGGCACGCGGCGAGATGGACATGCTCTATGTCTCGCCCGAAGCGCTCGCCAATGGCATGGGCCAGCGCGTCTCTGGCCTCAACATCTCGCTGATTGCCATCGACGAAGCGCACTGCGTCAGCCAGTGGGGGCATGACTTCCGGCCCGATTATCGCGCGCTTGGCCGCCTGAAACAGCTCTTTCCGGGTGTGCCGCGCATCGCTGTCACGGCCACCGCCGATGAGCGCACGCGCGACGACATCCTCACCCAGCTCGATCTCACCGCGCCCGAGACTCATGTGGCGAGTTTCGACCGGCCAAACCTCACCCTTGGGGCCGAGCCAAAGACGGGCGGCAAGTCAGACCGCGTGGTCTCGCTGGTCAAAGCGCACAAGGGCGAAAGCGGCATCGTCTATGCTGCCACCCGCGACGGGACCGAGAAGCTGGCCGAAGCGCTGGAAAAGGCAGGCGTGCCGGCGCTTGCCTATCATGCCGGGCTCGACTCTGAGCTACGCGCCGAGCGCCAGCGTCGATTCCTGCTCGAAGAGGGCCTCACCATGTGCGCCACGGTGGCGTTCGGCATGGGCGTCGACAAGCCGGATGTGCGCTTCGTGATCCATGCCGACCCGCCAAAGACGCTGGAAGCCTATTGGCAGGAAGTCGGCCGGGCTGGGCGTGATGGCAAACCGGCCGAGGGCTATGCGCTCTACGGTCCGGCAGACCTTCGCCGTTCGATCAGCTGGACGATGGAGAGCGACGCTTCGGAAGAGGTGCGCCGCGTCCAGCTCAACAAGACGCGCCAGCTCTTCGCCTTCTTCAATGGCAATGACTGCCGCCGCGGTGCGGTGCGGCGCTATTTCGGCGAGGCCAAGGTTGAGCCGTGCGGCGTCTGCGACAATTGCCAGCGCGAGCCCGGCACCGGCTATGACGCAACGAAATTCGCGCAAATGGCTGTGTCTGCCGTCATCCGCTGTGGGCAGCGCATCGGACGGGGACGTCTCATCATCCACCTGACCGGCCAGGCCAGGGACGGGTTCGACGAAGACCTTTCGCAACTCTCCACCTATGGCATTGGCGCTGATCTATCGAAGCAGGGCTGGAACGCCGTGTTTGACGAGTTGCTCTTCTCCGGCCTGCTGGCCGAAAGCGGCGAGGTAATGCGCCCCGTCATTATCGTGCCGGACGCCGAGGAGGCGAAGGCGCTGTTCCGCGGCGAGCGCGAAGTCTGGCTGCGCGAGGACCCGAACCAGCGCAAGTCGAAGCGCGCCAGGCGCGGGTCCGCATCGGCGGTGTCGATGGACCTTTCGGAGCGCGACCGCGCCCTGTTCGATGCGCTACGCACCTGGCGGCTGGAGACGGCCAAGTCCAAGGGCGTGCCGCCCTATGTCATCTTCCATGACAAGACACTCGCCGCCATCGCACAGGAGCGACCCTCCGGCGAGGACAGCCTGCGCGCGGTTTCCGGCGTGGGCGAGAAGAAAGCGAGCCGCTACGCCGCTGAAATATCGAAACTTGTTTCAGACGCAGCCTGATCGGAACACTTGTCTTCCGGCTCCGTTGCCCTTTCATTGAAGGGGTCTAGCCATATTTCGTAACAAGAGGGTCTGATGACAAGCCAGAGAAAAAAGGCGTCCATCGTCGTGCGTAACGCAACGCTCGAAGATGTGCCAAAAATTGCCGCGCTTGTCATCAAGGTCTACAAGAACCCGGCCGATGGCTACACGCCGGGCATGTTGCGCGGCCAGATATCCTCTTTCCCCGAAGGCCAGTTCGTCGTCGAATATGAAGGCGAAATCGTCGGCTATTCGGCGAGCTTCATCGTCAAGGAAGAACTGGCGATGAGCCCACATGACTGGATCGAGATCACCGGCAATGGCTATGCCGCCCGCCATGACCCTGAAGGTGACTGGCTGTATGGCATGGACGTCTCGGTCGATCCGGACATCCGCCGCCAGAGGATCGGCCAGCGGCTCTATGATGCACGCAAGCAGCTCTGTGAGGAATGGGAACTGAAGGGCATCGTGTTCGGCGGCCGTATGCCGGGCTGGCGGCGCAAGCAGAAAACCTGGCCCGACCCGGAAGATTATGTACGGGCCGTCAAGGAACAGAAGGCAACCGACCCGGTCATCCGCTTCCATATTCGCGCAGGGTTCGAGCCGATTGGTGTGCTGCGCAACTATTTGCCGGATGACGCCGATTCCGGCGGGAACGCCACGCACATGGTCTGGCGCAACCCATATGCCGAGGAGCTTCCGCAGAAGCAGCGCATCGTCCAGCACGTCAAGGAAGCGGTTCGCGTGGCGACGGTGCAGGTCCAGATGCGGGCCGTGAAAAGCTTCGAGGAGTTTATCTCCAATGTCGAATATTTCGTCGATGTCTGTTCGGATCGCCGCGCCGATTTCGTGGTGTTCCCGGAACTCTTTACCCTGCAATTGCTGGCCTTCGAGGAGCGCAAGCTTTCGCCTGCAGAGGCCATCGAAGCTCTGACGCGGTTTACACCACGCTTCATCAAGGAAATGCGCGAGCTCGCCATTTCCTACAACATCAACATTATTGGCGGTTCTCACCCGACCCGGACCGATGACGGCGATATCCAGAATGTCGCCTATGTCTTCCTTCGCGACGGGTCTGTGCATGCGCAGGAGAAAATTCATCCGACACCGGACGAACGCCACTGGTGGAACATCAAGGGCGGTGACAGTGTCGATGTGATTCCGACAGATTGCGGGCCGATCGGCGTGCTCATCTGCTATGATGCAGAGTTCCCGGAACTTGCCCGCCGCCTGACCGATGAGGGCGCGCGCATCCTGTTCACACCGTTCTGCACCGATAGCCGGCAGGGCTATCTGCGGGTGCGCTATTGCTGCCATGCCCGCTGCATCGAGAACCAGCTCTATGTCGTGACGTCCGGCTGTACCGGAAACCTGCCCAATGTCGAGAACATGGACATCAACTATGCCCAGTCGGCCATCCTGACGCCGTGCGACTATCCCTTCGCGCGCGAAGGGATCGCGGCCGAGATTGCCGAGAATGTCGAGGCGGTGGTAATGGCGGACCTTGACCTCACCGACCTCGCCGTGGCCCGTTCCGAAGGCACGGTCCGAAACCTTCGTGACCGGCGGTTCGATCTCTACCGGGTCAAGTGGAATGACAGCCGCTGACGGGCGGTCTCAGCCGGCATCCGAGACCAGAAAGTGCGCCTGCATGGCGGTGACGGTCTTGGTCGGGTCGTCGCCCTGCCAGGCTTCGGCGCGCACGCTCGCCATGCGCTGGCCAAGCTTGTGGACAATGGCGCGGGCATAAAGGTCTTCGCCTTTGGCCGAGCGCAGATAGTCTACCGTGATATTAATTGGCTTCGGCGGCTGCTTCATCTCTGATTCCAGGAACACGCCGGCGATGGCGGTCAGTTCGAGGAAAGCGCCGGTGCAGCCGCCATGCAGGGCGTTGATGGCAACATTGCCCAGGAACTTGTCCTGGAAGGGCAGAGTGGCGATCAGTTCACCGTCTTTCATCTCGCAGCGCATGCCGAGAAATCGCGCAAAAGGCGTGCGGTCGAGAAAGGTCTGCACCTCGGACAGGCGCGTCTTCATGACTGGCCTCCCAGCAGCTTGCTGGCCATTTCCATGGCGGCGTTGCCGCTCGCCCAGCGTGAGATGTCATTCAGCGCAAAGGTGCCGGCGGCCGTCGCAATCACCTTGTCCCTGCTCTCATGATAGGCCCAGGCGTGCGTGAAGGCGACATTGCGGGTAATGTGATAGCACTCGGCCTCAGCGAGGATGTCGCGCCCTTTCTCTGCCGGACGCATATAGTCGATGCGCAGGTCGAGCGTCGCCATCGACTTTGGCCTCGTCAGTGCGGTGTTGATGCAGACGCCGCACAGATTGTCGAGCAGTGCTGTCAGCACCCCGCCATGAATGACTCCAGTGTCCGGGTCACCGACAAAGTCTTCGCGCCATGCCACTTTCGCAAACGCGCGGCCCTTCTCCAGCCGCGTGAGCCTGAGGCCCAGTGCCTGCGCCCACGGGACCGATTCCATGATACGCGAGGCGTGCGCCTGCATCACTTCGAGCAGCATTTCGTTCTGGCTTTCCCCGGTGCTCATATGGCGGATTCCTGCTTACGTTACGTGAAATTGACGAATAGCGAAGCGTCGATACCATCCTTGTCAGCCAGCGCAACCAATGACGCGGCGGGAGGTTTTCATCGCAACGAATGCAGCATCAAAAGATAAGGCGTGTATCATCGGAGCAGGGTGCTCGGGCTTTACCATGGCCAAGCGCCTCAGGGATTACGGCATCGCCTATGACTGTTTCGAGAAATCCGACAATATCGGTGGCAACTGGTATTACAAGAACCCGAACGGGCTCTCATCCTGTTATCAGAGCCTGCATATCGACACGTCGAAATGGCGGCTCGCCTTTGAGGATTATCCGGTGCCGGAAGACTGGCCGGACTTCCCCCATCATGCACAGTTGCTGCAGTATTTTCACGACTATGTGGATCATTTCGGGCTTCGCGACACGATCACCTTCAACACGGAAGTGACGCGCGCAAAGCGCCGCGATGATGGCGACTGGGAGGTGACGCTCTCGACTGGCGAGACCCGCACCTATCAGTGGCTGTTCGTCGCCAATGGCCATCACTGGGATGCTCGCACGCCTGTCTATCCAGGCGAGTTCAATGGCTACCAGGTCCACTCCCACCACTACCGCGACCCGTTCGAGCCGTACGATTTCCGCGGCAAGCGGGTGATGATTGTCGGCGCCGGCAATTCGGCAATGGATATCTCGTCCGAACTGTCGCAGCGCCCGCTCGCCGAAAAGCTGTTCATCTCCATGCGCCGCGGCGTCTGGGTGCTGCCGAAATACATGAATGGCGTGCCGGCCGACAAGGCGTCGCTGCCAACCTGGATGCCGACCGGCCTCGGTCGCAAGCTTGCCCGGAAGATGATCAAGAAGAATATCGGCAATATGGAGGATTATGGCCTTCCAAAGCCCGATCATGAGCCGCTTGACGGCCACCCGTCAGTGTCCGGTGAATTCCTGACCCGGGTCGGCTGCGGCGACATCACGCCAAAAGGCGCCATCGAAAAGCTCGACGGGGATGGCGTGGTCTTCACCGACGGCACGCGCGAAAAACTCGACGCGATTATCTGGGCCACCGGTTACAATGTCAGCTTCCCCTTCTTTGACGACCCGCAATTACAGCCAGTCGAGAACAAATTTCCGCTGTTCAAGCGGATGGTGAAGCCGGGCTATGAGAACCTGTTCTTCCTGGCGCTCGCCCAGCCGCTGCCCACACTCGTCAATTTCGCCGAGCAGCAGTCCAAGCTCTGCGCTGCCCTCATTGCGGGTGAATATGAACTGCCCCCCGCCAGCGAAATGGATGAGATCACAAAGGCAGACGAAGCGTTCCACACCGGTCATTTCTACGATGCGCCACGCCACACGATGCAGGTGGACTTTAACGCTTATGTAAAGGACCTTATGAAAGAGATAGCGCGGGGGCAGAAGCGGGCCAGAGCCATGGCATGAGGCCCCGCAGCCAGCGGATTCTTTCACCATGCGAAATGTCGCCCTTGCCGTTTTGTTGATCGTGCTCTGGGCTGCAGGCTGCGCAACCTCGCCACAACGCGCGCCGCTCCCGCCCGCCATCACGACGACAGCGTCGGTGAATGCCGAGCAGGGCCCGTTCCAGCCGGACGCCAATCTTTATCTCTGCCCGAACAGTGTTATCACCAATGCGTTCGAAGCTGACCCGAACAATCGCATCCTGAACTTCAATCCCGTCATCATCGTCGATGGCAAGGTTGTCATGACGCCAGTGCCTATGAACAATGCCTGCATGACGTCCGGCTTCGGCCAGCGCTCCGGGCGCGTCCACAAGGGGCTCGACGTCAAGGCCAGCCCTGGCTCCACCATCTATTCTGCAGCGCCAGGCATCATCCGCGAAGCCGATTTCAGCACGGGCTTCGGAAACTATGTTGTTATCGATCACGGACAGGGCGTGTTCACCCGCTACGCCCACATGGCCTCGTTTGCGAGCGGTGTTTACGCGGGCAAGTCCATTGGCTTCGGACAGCCGCTCGGCATCATCGGGCAGTCTGGAAATGCCACCGGCATACACCTGCATTTCGAAGTGCTGACGGGCAATTACAACACGCCGAAGCGCTCATTCGGACTGACAGCCCGCGACCCGCTATCCTTCCCGCCCTATGGAGGGGCGAGCTAGTCGGGCATCAAGCGTGAAAGGCGGGGACGCTTCATGAACACTGAACCAACGCGGCAAATGGGGTTGCCGGCATGCTAAGCTGGCTGTCCCCTGAAAACCTGTCGCGCACCTATCGCGACCCTGTGGCATGGGCGATCCTGCTCGTGGACCTGTTTCCGGTCTATGCGATCTTCGCATTTGGATGGGACGCGACATCGCTCGTTTTCCTCTACTGGCTGGAGAATGTTGTCATCGGGGCGATGACCTTGCTGCGCATGATCACATCGAGTGTCCGCATGGGCATTGTCGGCCTGCCGGTCATGGTGTTTCTCGGGCCTTTCTTCACCTTCCACTATGGCATGTTCTGCTTCGTACACGGCGTCTTTCTCGTGGCCTTCTCAGCGATGAGCGGTGGCGGAGACATGGGCTTTCCTTCGCCGTTGGGTGTCGTGGGCTTTGCCCTGGCGAGCGGACCGCACATGTACGTATTTCTCGGCGCGATCATTGCCCTTCAGCTTGTCCTTTTTGGTCGCGACTTCATCGGGCGCGGCGAGTTTCGCGAGACCGACCCCACGCAGGAAATGGCAAAGCCCTATGGCCGCGTCGTCGTACTTCACATCGGCATTTTTGTGGGCTTCGGCGTGATGATCGCGCTCGGTCAGCCGATGATCGGCATTCTGGGCCTGATCGCGCTACGGGCGCTGTGGGGCGTCTATCAGACCGTACGCAGGCGTCTTGCAATTGATCGTCACGAAGCAATTGAAGTTGACGCGGCGTCACCAATTTGATTGCTGGGAATCCAGTCAGGAAGTCATCAGGATGTCGATAACAAAGCTGCCCCTGAACGCAGGAAAACGAGAACGCACCAAGGCCGCCAACCGCGATGCCATCCTGAAGGCAGGACGGCGCGTCTTTGCGCGCCTCGGCGTTGAGGCGACGACGGTCCGCGACATCATCCGCGAAACTGACCTCGCTGCCGGCACCTTCTACAATTACTTCAAGTCCAAGGAAGAAATCTTCCAGGCCATTGCCGATGAGAGCGCGCGTCGCTTTCGCCCGAAACTCGCCAAGGTTCGCGAACAGTCCTTGACGCTCCAGGACTATATCCGCGTCGCCTATGGCGAATACTTCAAATGGCTGAAGGACGAGAACCAGGAAGACATTCGCAATGGGGCACCACACGCTGCGTTGATCGGTGTGCGCGTCGATACGCCCGAAATGCATGCCATCTTCGACGAAATCCGCAATGACCTTGAGGCCATCGCCAGGCAGGCCAGGATCGCGCTGTCGGACTCCGAATATTTCACTGCCGCGGCGATAGGGATTGCACGGGAGCTTGGCGATCATATGCTGCAGCGGCGCCCGATCGACGTCGAAGGTGCAACGGAATTTGCGACCCGGCTGCTGCTTGAAGGCGGCGGTGCGCTCGCACGGAAAACAGATTGAGGGAGCCGGCCAGATGAGCCTGCAAGTCAAGATTGCGAAACTCCTGCTGAAGCTGCCCGACAGCCTCCTCGTCAAACTGGCGGGTGGCAAGCCGGTCGAGATCAATGGCCGGAAGCTCGACCCACAGTTCCAGTTCCTCGCGCACGGGGCAAAATCGCAACCGCCCATGTCCAGCCTGCCAGCCGCCGATGCACGCGCCGCGTCCGCCGCCGGTCTCGCCATGTTCGGCGACCGTCCGGTGAGTGGTGTCAGCTGGGAGAATGACGAGATAGCATCATCCAGCCGGCACAAGATCCCGGTCCGAATCTACCGGCCGGCGAACCAGGATCCGAAAGCCCCGGTCATGGTTTACATGCATTTTGGCGGCGGGGTGATCGGTGATCTCGATACTTGCCACGTCTTCTGCACCATGATTGCGAAGCGTGCCCGCTGCCCCATCGTCTCTGTCGACTACCGCCTCGCGCCGGAACACAAATTCCCGGCAGGCCTCCAGGATTGTATCGATGCCTATGAGTGGGCCCTGCGCAATGCAGCAAAGCTTGGCGCTCCGGCCGGTGTGGCCACGATTGGCGGGGACAGTATGGGCGGCCATTTCGCGGCCATCGTGACCCAGGAAATGATGCGCGAGCGCAAGCCGCTTCCGCTGCTCCAGCTCCTCATCTATCCGGTAACGGAAATAGAAAACGAGTTTCCGTCCTATACCGTCTTTGGCGAGACCTATCCCCTCGACGCCGACACGATGCGCTGGTTCCTCGACCAGTACCTGCCAGAAGGTCAGGACCGCTCGGACGTGCGGGTTTCGCCCGCTCAGGAGACCCGCCTCGAAGACCTGCCGCCAACGATTATCGTCACGGCCGGCTTTGACCCGCTGGTCGATGATGGCGCCGCCTATGCCGAGCTGCTCCGGCGCTCAGACGTGGATGTCACCTATAAATGCTATGACAGCCTCGCTCACGGCTTCACCGCGTTCACCGGCGTCGTGGACGCGGCCAGACGGGCCTGCGAGGAGATCGCAAGCATGGTCGCGGCCGCTTATGGCAAGTTCGAGATCGAGGACGATTGATCAGACGGCGCACGCCGTCAGCGCCAGCAGGCCGACAAATATAAAGAAGATCGTCTTCATGAGCCCTTCCCGGTTCACATTGCCGCTATAACGCGCAAGTCTTCTTCAGGTTTCCTCGGCAAGTGCAGGGTAATTGTTGCGCACATTCCCGACCGCCGGATCGACGGGCCAGACATGTACGTCTTCTGAGGGGAAGGGCTCGAACAGCGACTCCACATCGCGATTGCTGGTGTCCAGCCAGCGCCCGAAATCGGACTGGTGCAGGATGACCGGCATGCGATGGTGCAGGCTGGCCGTCGCATCATTCGGCGTGGTGGTGAGGATGGTGAAGCTGTGCAGCTCAGATCCGTCGATGTGGGCGACATCGTAAAGCCCGGCGAGGCAGAAATGGCGGCGGTTTCGAAGGCCCACAGCGAAGGGCGTCTTCGCACCCGCCCGGCCCGTCCATTCATAATAGCCGCTCACCGGCACGAGGCAGCGATGATGGCGGAACGCGCCGCGAAACACGGGTTTTTCGGCCACGGTCTCGCTCTTGGCGTTGAAAGTGGTGAATGTCTTTTCCTTTAGCGGCTTCTTCCACCAGCTGGGCACAAGCCCCCACATGGCCGGGGCAAGTTCGGCCGTCCCGTCCCGCGCAAGCCTGATAATCGGCTGGTATGAGCCGGGCGCCGCATTATAGGTCGGCTCGGGCGGCTCGGTGTCCTCGGGGGGGACAAGGTTCAGCCACGCCCGGTAATCGGACCATGTCACGCCGTATCGGAAAAATCGTCCACACATGCTATGAGTTATATCCAGTCTTACCCTCCCTGAAAAAGAGGGAACAAAGCTGTTCAGATAACGTTCAGTTGACTGTCCCCAAGGTCCGGGGGTGCATCCAACAGGAGATTTCCCACCATGAACAAGATGATGATTGGCGTCGCAGCTGGCGCAATGATGCTGACGGCATGTGAAGGCACTGGCCTTTCCCAGCGCCAGGCGTATGGCGCAGGCGGCGGCGCGCTCGCAGGGGCCGCGCTCGGCACGCTGGCCGGTGGCAATGATACGCGCAACGCCGCGATCGGCGCAGCCGTTGGCGCGCTCGCAGGCGCAGCCGTCGGTACCTATATGGACCGTCAGGAGCGCGAACTGCGCGCCCGCACGGCAGGCACCGACATCCAGGTTGAACGCCAGGGTGACCAGATCGCGCTGACCATGCCATCGAGCGTGACCTTCTCGGTCGACAGCGCAACGCTGAAGCCTGAATTCTATGGCCCGCTGAATGATGTTGCCGCGACGCTCGTCGACTATCCGTCGACTTCTGTCGATGTTGTCGGCCATGCCTCGTCCGACGGTCCCGACGACTACAACATGCAGCTGTCCGAGCGCCGCGCGAATTCGGTCTCGAACTATCTTGTGAATCGCGGCGTTCAGCCGGTCCGCATCCGGGCCTATGGCATGGGTGAGACCCAGCCGATTGCGAGCAATGACACGGCTGCTGGTCGTGCTACGAACCGCCGCGTCGAAATCCTGCTGACGCCGGTCACCACCAGCTAGGTCCGGCCTCTGCCGACAGCCAATACAAGACGGCCAGGCTCATCCGAGCCTGGCCGTTTTGCTTTGCGCAGGCGGGCGTCTAGCGGCTCTGTGGCTGCTGGTCGGCTGGGCTTGGCCTTACGTCCGGGCCGTCCGGAAAGCGCAGGAAGCCGTGCAGGAACCAGTTGTGCATCAGTGTCACCTGGCGTTCGAATTCAGCGGTGTCCGGTGTGATGTCGCTCATGGCGCAACGCAGCACCACGCTGTTTGCGCCGTCATACAGCAATCGGGCAGCCACCCGCGCGGTCGCGAAGTTTCGGGACCCGCCCGGTGTTTTCACAATCCGTTCCGCAATGGCATCGATTGCCGGTTCCACCAGTTCTTCCATATAGGTTGACAGCACCTCTTCATCGACCATGCCTTCTCGTATGGCAAAGGCATGGGAGCGCCGATAGGTGTCATTGGAGGCGAGCTCGATCGCAATCTTGACAAAGCCGGCGATGGACTCCTCGATGTTGCGTTCTGCAATGCGCAATTGCCGACGAATGGGGCGGGACATCAGTCGCAGGCGATGAATGATCGCAACCATCACGCCTGGCCGGTCGCCAAAATAGTGGTTGAGCGTGGGCTGCGAGGTTTCGGCCGCGATTGCAAGTTGCCTCATGGACGGCAACTGGACATCGTCGGACAGGACATAGGCTGTCAGCTTGTCGAGCAGGGCATTCCTTTTAATGTCAAAGTCGGGGTTTCTCACCCCAGATGGGCGGGCCATCAAATTTCCCCCTAAGCGCGATTCATAAACGCATAACACTCTTATAAGGAGAATTTTTCAATACTTTAATGGCTATGTACCTGCCGACGAATATGTCGCAGTTATTACAGTACCCAGCAATCTCGGCACGTGGACTTCAGGCGTCGGCGATGTCCGTGATCTGGTAGGTCAGGGGTTCGGCTTCCCGGTGCCGGATCGTTATGTATTCACCGCGTTCAAACCGGTGATCGCCCAAGCGGTAGGCCGGCTCGTCCGGCCCTTCATGGTCTTCGTCATAGTGGATGTACCAGTGGCTGCCGCGATGGGTGAGCCAGCCATCGGCATGCTCGGCAGGGTCCGGGTCAAACCGGATCACAATCGCGTCCTTGCGATGGGTGCGCCAGGCGTCGAGATCAATCTGGCCGTCCGGCGTGATCGGCGCTGTGATGACATAGCCGCGCTCTGCATCGCCATTTGGAATGCCGGGATTGCGGGCAAGTCGAAGGACGATTTTCTTGAAGCTCATGATTTCCTCCCGGTTCAGCTCCAGACCTAAGCCATCGGCGCCGGGAGGGGGATACGGAGGATTACCTAGGCCGCTTCAACTGGCGTGGGCGTGCTTCAGGAGAGCTCCGCTTCCTCTTCAAGCCGTACCTGCATGTTTTTGGCATTTGGGTCCTGGACGAGTCCCCTTGTCATCCAGCTGACCATTATGGCGTGCTCGCGGTGGAGTTCGCCCGCCGCCTCCGGCGATGACTGGAAGGCCTGCCGAAGCGATGTCATCATGACGGCCGACATGATCATATCAGCGGCGATGCGGGCCGTTTCCATGCTGTCCGGTCCACCTGGAGAGTTCACGAAACTCTCGGCAATGGCTTCGATTGCGGGTGCGACAAGGACGGCATTGTAGGCCTTGGCGACTTCAGGGTTTGTCAGTCCCTCGCGAATGGCAAAGATGTGGGCGTTCACATAGCGCGGATTGCGGCTCAGGCTTTCGGCGATCTGCGCATATTTTTCAGCAGCCTCAAGCAGGGAACCGCGCGGCTCGCGCAATTGGTCGCGAATTGGTTCGCCAAGTTCTCCGAGCCGGTTGATAATGGCGATGATGACCCCTGTGCGATTGCCAAAATAGTGGTTGATCCTTGGTTGAGATGAGCCAACGGCAATAGAGAGCTGGCGCAGGGATGGCAGGACGACGTCGGTCTGGTTCACATAGTCGGCCAGGGCGTTGACAAGTGCTTCGCGCTTTTCGTCATAATCGGCATTCCGGGTGCCACCAGGGCGCGACATCTGAACTCCTTCGGTTCCTTGCCATCGTGATGTCGATGCCAGACGATAAGAGACGCGATAGGCCCACTCGGGGTGAACCGCTACATCCAGGCCCAACCTGTTGCGTCCGGAATGTCCATTACACGATCAACAAGTGCATAAGATGCAAAAAGATTGCAAATGCGCAATAAAAAACCGGGGCGCGGGCCCCGGTTTTCTGATTGACGCGACGATGTTGTCTTATGCCGCGACCTTGGCTTTCACACCGCCTGGCGGGAAGCGATCATAGAAGCCTTCGCCCTTGGCGGCCATGTCCTTGAGCAGGGCAGGTGGGGCGAAGCGCTCACCATATTTTGCGGCGAGCTTTTCAGCTTCTTCCACGAACGGGCCGATGCCCCAGATCAGGTCGACATAGGAGCAGCAGCCGCCCGTATAAGGCGCAAAGCCCCAGGCGAGGATCGAGCCGATGTCGGCGTCGCGTGCATCGGTGATGACGCCCTCCTCGAAACAGCGGGCGACTTCGATGGCCTGACGGACAAGGAAGCGGTTCTTCAGGTGCTGCTTCAGCTCTGGCGGGCACTCATCGACCTTCACGTCGATGCGGTTGTTGAGGTCGGGCCAGAGCCGTGCAGGCTTGCCCTTCTCATTATAGTCGTAGAAGCCCTTGCCGGCCTTGCGGCCAACGCGGCCCTGGTCCTCGACCAGCCAGGCCATCATCTGGCCCAGCTCATTGCCATTATAGTCCATGCCTGCGGCCTGGGCCATCTGACGGCCAACCTTGAGGGCGGTGTCGAGACCGACCGAGTCGGAGACCTCCAGCGGTCCCATCGGCATGCCGGACTGGCGTCCGACATTCTCGATGATAGCCGGCTTGATGCCTTCGGCCAGCATCTGCATACCTTCCTGCGTATAGGTGCCGAAGCAGCGGGACGTATAGAAACCGCGGCTGTCATTCACGGCGATTGGCGTCTTGCGGATCGCGAGGACGTAATCGATCGCCTTGGCCAGCGTCTCCTCGGAGGTTTTTTCGCCGGAGATGATCTCGACGAGACCCATCCGCTCCACTGGGGAGAAGAAGTGGATGCCGATGAAGTTCTCAGGGCGCTTCGAGGCCTTGGCAAGACCGGTGATTGGCAGGGTCGAGGTGTTGGACCCGAACACGGCACCTTCGCCCAGCACGGCTTCAGCCTGCTCGGTGATCTTGGCCTTCAGCTCCGGGTTCTCGAACACGGCCTCGATAACGAGGTCCGCGCCCTTGAAGTCATCATAATTGTCGGTCGTCGTGATCAGGTCGAGCAGCTTGTCGCCCTTCTCCTTTGTCGACTTGCCGCGCGAGATGTCCTTCTCGACCAGACGGCGGGAATAATCCTTGCCCTTCTCGGCATTCTCCTTGGAGATGTCGACGAGCACGGTCGGAATGCCTGCCTTCGCCTGGACATAGGCGATGCCGGCACCCATCAGGCCGGCGCCGATGACGGCGATCTTCTTGAACTCGGTCTTCGGGTAGCCTTCCGGACGGTTGCCGCCCTTCGAAAGGGCCTGCGTCGACAGGAAGAGTGAGCGGATCATCGCTTTCGCTTCCGGGCGCGACTGGGTGTTGATGAAGTAGCGCGTCTCAATGCGAAGACCCGCATCAATCGGCACCTGGATGCCTTCATAGATGCAGGAGAGGATGTTCTTCTGGGCCGGATAATTGCCATAGGTCTTGGCCGCCAGCATCATGTTCGACATGGTCGCGACCTGGCCGGCGCCCGGGCTCTTGTGAACCACGCCGCCTGGGACCTTGAAGCCCTTCTCGTCCCACGGGGCTTTCGCCGTCGGATTGGCTTTCACCCAGGCCTTGGCCTTCTCGACCACCTCTGCGCCGGGCGCGAGTTCGTTGATCACGCCCATGCCCTTGCCTTCCTCGGCAGAGAAGCTCGTGCCCTGAAGGATGAGCGGCAGGGCTGCCTGGACGCCGACAAGGCGCGGCAGGCGCTGTGTACCACCTGCGCCCGGCAGAAGGCCGATCTTGGCTTCCGGCAGGCCGAATTGCTGCTTTGGATTGTCATTGGCCGCGACGCGGTAATGACAGGCCAGCGCCACTTCGAGGCCGCCGCCCAGGGCGAGACCATTGAGCGCGCAGGCGACCGGCTTGCCGCAGGTTTCCAGCTCGCGAAGTGTCTTGTTGAGCGAGAAGCCCTGATTGAAGCGGGCTTTCAGCTTTTCGTCCTCGCTGAGGTTGCTGGTGTCTGCCGCGCCGGCACGGTCGCCCATCTCGCCAAGGTCAGCCCCGGCGCAGAAGCCGGATGGCTTGCCGGACGAGATGACGAGACCCTTGATCTTGTCGTTCTCGGCGACCTCCTTGGAGATCGCGATGATGTCGGCGACCGCCTTGGCGGTCAGCGTATTCATGCTGCGTCCCGGCACGTCGAAGACGGCGTGCGCAATGCCGTCGCCGTCGATGTCGAATTTGAAAGTTTCGAGGTTCATTTGAGTGGTCTCCCTAAATATGCTTCCCCTTTTGCCCCTGCCGCAAAGCGGGGGAGGTGGGCCAGCGCGTCAGCGTTGGGTTGAGGGGGGCAAGAGTGCGTGAATGCCGTCGAGGACGGCGTTGAGGTTGTTGTAGATGTCGATGTTCCAGACGCGGTGGACGTGCCAGCCTTGCTCTCTAAGGAAAGCCGAACGGCGTTCATCGTGAGCAAGCTGTGCGTCCTCGGTGTGTGAAGCTCCGTCCACTTCGATGATGAGGCGAGCTTTGACGCATGCGAAGTCGGCAATGTAAGGCCCGACAGGGTGCTGGTTCCTGAATTGTCAGCCATTGACCTGTCTGCCTTTGAGTTACGACCAGAGAATTCGTTCTGCATCTGTGAGTTCACTTCTCAGTGCTTGAGCGCGTTTTCTAATGACCGGGTTGGCTTTCAAGGTGCCCCCTCCGCCGGCTTCGCCGCCACCTCCCCCGCTGAGCGGTGGAGGCAAGAAGGCAGCTTCAGACGCAACGCCTTGCCTCCCCCAGTCTTGGGGGAGGTGGCCCGCAAAGCGGGTCGGAGGGGGGTGATAGCCAAACTAGACCCGCTCAATGATCGTGGCGGTGCCCATGCCGGCGCCGACGCACAGCGTGACAAGCGCTGTCTCCTTGTCGGAGCGTTCGAGCTCGTCGACCATGGTGCCGAGCAGCATGCCGCCGGTCGCACCCAGCGGGTGACCAAAGGCGATGGCGCCGCCATTCACGTTCATTTTCTCATGTGGGATGTTCAGCAGGTGCATCATCAGCATCGGCACCGAAGCGAACGCTTCGTTCAGCTCGTAGAGGTCGATATCGTCGACGTCCATGCCGGCTTTCATCAGCGCCTTGCGGGACACCGCCGTCGGGCCGGTCAGCATGATGCCGGGCTCTGAACCGATGGACGCCATGGACTTGATGCGGGCGCGCGGCTTCAGGCCGAGCTTCTCGCCCATTTCCTTCGAGCCAAAGAGAACAGCCGATGCGCCGTCGACGATGCCGGACGAGTTGCCGGCATGGTGCACGTGATCAATCGCTTCCAGCTCCGGATAGCGCTGCTTGATGACCTCATCGAAGCCCATGCCACCCATGCCCGCGAAGGACGGGTTCAGCGAGGCGAGCGACTGCATGGACGCGTCCGGACGCATATGTTCGTCATGGTCGAGGATGATTGCGCCCATCTGGTCTTTCACTGGCACGATGGAATTCTTGAAGCGGCCTTCTTCCCAGGCCTTGGCGGCGCGCTTCTGGGATTCGACAGCGTAAGCGTCGACATCATCGCGCGAAAAGCCCCATTTGGTGGCAATCGTGTCCGCGCCGATGCCCTGCGGGGCGAAATAGGTCTTGAGGGCGACTTGCGGGTCAGCCGACCACGCACCGCCAGCTGCGCCCATGGGCACGCGGGACATGCTCTCGACACCGCCGCCGATGGCCATGTCAGCCTCGCCGGTCATGACTTTTGCGGCGGCCATGTTGCAGGCCTCGAGGCCGGAGGCGCAGAAGCGGTCGATCTGCACGCCTGCGGTGGTTTCGGCATAGTCGGCATTCAGCACCGTGATACGGGCAATGTCTGCGCCCTGCTCGCCAACGGGCGACACACAGCCGAGCACGACGTCGTCAACATTGCTCGTATCGAGCTCGTTGCGGTCGCGAATGGCCTGCAGGGCCTGCGTCGCGAGCGAGAGGGCGGTGATCTCGTGCAGAGAGCCGGAGCTCTTGCCCTTGCCGCGCGGGGTGCGCACGGCGTCATAAATGTAAGCTTCAGTCATTTCAGGGGCTCCTTTCGGGAAAGTTCATGGATCGTGGTTCTGTGTCTGGCGCAGGACGATTGCGCCAATAACGATGGACCCGAGACCGAGCAGGGCGGGGACATAGCCGTCCGCCCCCGGCGTCTCGGGCAGGATGAATTCGACATACGCACCCAGTGCGACGGCAATGATGCCGAGGACAATGGAAGCAATGCCGAGCCAGCGCGTCATGATTGACTGCCTGGCAATGAGGCTGGATTGGCTTTCACGGGTCTTGCTCCTTGGTACTCTGGCTCGACCTGGTGCTCGCGGCTTGTATCTTCGCGACCATTTCTTCTTCCGAGGCATCGGATTTCATCAACGCATCGATATCGCTTTCGCTCAGTCCCAATGCCGTCAACTTGGCTCTGGCCTTGTCCTGAACGCGACCGAAGACAATCAGCAAGATCGCGAAGATGATCGCGGCAGCTGCAAGTCCGAAGTGCACCATCCACATGATGCCGTCCGGCTGAGAAGCTCGCAGATCGAAGCCCAGCCAGATATTCACAGCAAATGCCGCGAGTGCGATCATGATCCAGATCAGATTACCTCTCATTCTTTCTACATCGTCCTCGCGATCAGCATTTTCATCACTTCGTTCGCGCCGCCATAGATGCGCTGGACGCGGGCGTCGGCATACATCTGGCCGATCGGATATTCGTCCATATAGCCGTAGCCACCGTGCAGCTGCAGGCACTCGTCGATGATCTTGCACTGCAGATCGCTGATCCAGTATTTCGACATTGAGGCCGTCGCCGCGTCGAGTTTGCCTTGCAGCAGCAGTTCGGTGCAGTGGTCAGCGAAGACTTTGGCAACCGTCGCTTCCGTCTTGCATTCGGCGAGTTTGAACTGCGTGTTCTGGAAGTCCCAGATCGTGCCGCCAAACGCCTTGCGCTGCTTGACGTATTCAGTGGTTTCCCGGATCGCGCGTTCGATCATGCCGACGCCCTGGAGGCCAATGACATGACGTTCCTGCGGCAGTTTCTGCATGAGCTGGATGAAGCCCTGGCCTTCCTCGACGCCGAGGAGGTTGGATGTCGGAACGCGCACATCATTGAAGAAGAGCTCTGACGTGTCGGCGGCTTTCTGGCCGATCTTCTCCAGATTGCGGCCGCGCTCGAAGCCCTCGACCTCGTCGGTCTCAACCACGATCAGCGAAATGCCCTTAGCGCCCTTGGTCGGGTCCGTCTTGGCAACCACGACAATCAGGTTTGCGGTCTGGCCGTTGGAAATGAAAGTCTTCGACCCGTTGATCACATAATGGTTGCCATCCTTCCGGGCCGTGGTCTTCACCGCCTGGAGGTCCGAGCCGGTGCCTGGTTCAGTCATGGCGATGGCGGTCACAAGATCGCCCGACGCCATTTTCGGCAGCCATTTCTTCTTCTGCTCTTCCGAACCGAAAGCCTCGATATAGGGCGCGATAATCGCGTTGTGCAGCGTGATGCCGAAGCCGTCGATGCCCTTCCACTGCTGCTGTTCGATGATGACGGCCTCATGTCGGAAGTCGCCGCCTGCGCCGCCATATTCATCAGAGATCGAGGCGCACAGCAGGCCTGCTTCGCCAGCCTTCTTCCAGGTTTCACGAGGCACGTATCCCTGCTTGCGCCATTCCTCGACATGCGGCGCACATTCGCGCTCGAAGAACTGTCCGACGGCGTCCGAGAAAATGGTGATTTCCTCATCCTGGCGCCATTTCGAGGGGGCGACGTTGAGCACGTCCTGCATAGACCTTCTCCCAAATTGTCCGTGATCTGATGGCAATTGCCGTTTACGTTCACGTCAACATATATGGCCCACGCGTCTGCGGCGCGAGTCCTCACGCAGCGTCAGGCGACTGCGTCAATCTTGTGTCCGGCGTGACGCCCTAGAAGCGCTCGGCCTCGAGCGCCATCAGCGGCTCTGCGCCGGTCTTGAGCTTGGCAAGGTGCGCGGACGTTTCCGGCAGAACTCGGCTCATATAATAGCGCGCCGTGACCAGCTTGTCGTCATAGAACGGGTCGGAGCCCTTTTTCTCAAGTGACGTCTTCGCCATTATCGCCCACATATAGGCCAGCGCGGTCAGCCCGAAGAGCTGGAGATAGTCGGTCGAGGCGGCGCCGGCATTGTTGAAGTCGTTCATGCCGTTCTGCATCAGCCATGTCGTGCCATCCTGAAGCTCTGCCTTGGCCGTCTTCAGGCCTTCGACGAAGGGCGCCATGTCGGCAATGCCTTCATGTTCGCCGATAAAATCATCCAGCTCGGCGAAGAAGGTGAAGATGGCGCGGCCTCCATTGGCGGCAAGCTTGCGGCCGACAAGGTCCAGCGCCTGGATGCCGTTGGTGCCTTCATAGATCAGCGTGATGCGGACATCGCGAACGAACTGCTCGACGCCCTGCTCACGCGTAAAGCCCGTGCCGCCATGCAGTTGCAGCGCATCATTACAGGCCTTGAGGCCGCGATCGGTGAGGAAAGCTTTCACCACCGGCGTCATCAGCGCCATGTAGTCACCCGCCTTTTCGCGGACCTTCTCATCCGGCGACCTGTGCAGCAGGTCGCCGTGCAGCGCCGTCCAGTAGGTGAACATCCGTCCGCCTTCAATGAAAGCCTTGGTGTCCATCAGCATGCGGCGCACATCCGGGTGCACGATGATCGGGTCTGCCGGCTTTTCCGGTGCCTTCGGTCCAGAGAGCGCGCGGCTCTGCAGGCGCTCGCGGGCAAAATCGGCGGCGTTCTGATAGGCGACCTCGGCCTGGCTGAGGCCCTGAAGGCCAACGCCAAGGCGCGCTTCGTTCATCATCACGAACATGGTGCGCATGCCCTTATGCTCTTCACCGACAAGCCAGCCTGTCGCCTCGTCATAATTCATCACGCAGGTGGCGTTGCCGTGAATGCCCATCTTCTCTTCCAGGCCGCCACAGCTGACCTTGTTGCGCTCACCGGGCGTGCCGTCTTCCTTGAGGATGTATTTCGGCACCACGAAGAGGGAGATACCCTTGATCCCTTCCGGGGCGCCCTCGATACGGGCGAGGACAAGGTGGATGATATTCTCGGTGAGATCCTGTTCACCGCCGGAAATCCAGATCTTCTGGCCGGAAATCTTGTAAGACCCGTCAGCCTGCGGGACGGCCTTGGTCTTGATGAGGCCAAGATCGGTGCCGCACTGGGGCTCAGTCAGGTTCATCGTGCCGGCCCACTCGCCGGATGCCATTTTCGGCCCATACATCGCTTTCTGCTCATCCGACCCACCGGCCATCAGCGCTTCATAGGCGCCGGACGTCAGGCCCGGATACATGCCGAATGCCATATTGGCCGAGGACACCATCTCGCTCATCGCAATCGCAAGCAGGTGCGGCAGGCCCTGGCCGCCATGGCTCTCGCGCTTGGACAGGAGGGGCCAGCCATTCTCGACGAACTGCCGGTAGGCGTCGGGAAAGCCGTCCGGTGTCTTCACCGAGGCGTCGTCGGCGCGCCTGCAGCCCTGCTCATCGCCGACCTTGTTCAGCGGGAAAAGCACTTCCTTCGCGAACCGGCCACCCTCTTCAAGGATCTGGTCGATGATGTCGGGCGATGCATCGGAGAAACCTTCGAGATTGGAATAGTTCTGGAGCGACAGTACGTCATGAAAAATGAACTGCATGTCGCGGACAGGGGCATCATAGCGCGGCATCGAATCTTCCCTTCAAAGTGTGAAAAAGGCGCCGGACCCTTGGCGATCCGGCAACCTTCCTCTTTTTCTTGCAACTGTCAGTAAGGCTCAGGCGTCGTCAAGCTGCTTGCGGGCCACCGCATCATAGGCGGCGACACTGTCAGCATGATCGTCCGAAGGCCCGATCTTGGCGAGGTCGTCTTCCAGCCATTCAATGCCCTTGCGAAGCTCGACAAGTGCGACTTCGATGTCTTCGCGCTGGCTTTCGAATTCACGAACCTGGTTGCGGAACTTTTCGAGCGTCTTGCGCTTCTGGGCGCGCTCATTGTCGCCAAGGCCGTACAGGTCGAGGATTTCGCGGATATCGGCAAGTGGCAGGCCGAGGCGCTTCATCCGGACAATGATCGTCACGCGGGCACGATCACGGTGCGAATAGACGCGGGTCATGCCGTCACGTGCAGGGTGAAGCATGTCCTTGTCTTCATAGAAACGGAGGGCGCGAGGCGTGATGCCGAATTCGCGGGCGAGTTCCGAGATTGAGTAAGTGCGGCTCTCGGAAATGGAAAGTGAGGCTGTATCTGGCATCCGGGAAATATGTATTCCCTTTACGCAAACGTCAACTGGCATATTGGCGAGGTTCGCGAAATTGCCCTTTCCTTTTCAGAACCTGAATAAATTCGCACCGGGCGTTTACCTTTTTAACCCAGCCTTAATAAGACGCGCCTCATCCATGGAAGGATTCCGATGGCATGGGGTGCCTGGCCAGGCTGAGCCGCCGGAAAGCTGATGGAGTAGGCGTATGACCAATTACGGGCCCTGGAGCGTTAAGGGGATCGATCAGCGCGCACGGGACGCGGCCCGCGACGCCGCGCGCGAAGAAGGCCTCACCATCGGCGAGTACATCAACCGCATGCTCCTCGAAGTGACCGAGGAAGATGCCCCGTCCATGCGTGACACCCGCACGCCTCGCTATCCCCGCGCCGTCGATACGCACGCCAATCAGGATGAAGAGCCCTCTCCATCCCGTGGCTCGTTTGACCGCCTGATCGCCCGCCTCGAAGCCGTTGAAGCCCGCTCCACGCTGGCTCTGACCGGCATCGACCAGTCGCTTGTCGGTCTCGTCACGCGCCTCAATCGCACGGATGCGAAAACCGACAATGTCATCGAGAACGTCGAGGCGACCCTGGAAGACCTGCGCGCCACGCATGATGCGCTGCAGGAAAAGGTAAGGGCGCTGGAGGCCGATGACAGCAGCGCGAAGAACCTTGAAACACTGAAGTCGCTCGAGCAGGCCGTCGGCAAGCTCGCCTCGCACATTTACGATGAGAATACCCGCCGCCAGGACGAAACGGCCGCCGTGCGCGCCCGCGTCGAGACCGGCATGGAAGACCTCAGTGACCGTGTCGCCGGCATCGAGGGAAAGATCGATGCCAACCTGTCCGAAGCGGCCCGCAAGCTCGAGCAGAAAGTCGGACAGGCTGAACTGCGGGCCGAAGGCACCGCAAAGCACCTGTCAGACCGCTTTTCCGAACTGGAAACCGGCGTGTCCTCCCGTCTCGCCCGTATCGATCAGTTCAACACCCGCATCGAAGCGGTTGAGGGCGATGTCGCCGGCGCGCTGACCTCAATCGAATCTGTCATGACCCGCATGCAGGAGCGCCTGCACCGCGCCGAGTCCATGACAAACTCGGCCATGTCGACACTGGAGCAGACCTTTGACAGCCTCGACAAGCGGATCGAGCTGATTGCCGAACAGGCCTCTCCAGAGAAGGCCGCCGAGCTTCGCCAGCAATTCGAGGCGCGGTTTGACGGGCTCGCCGATGAGCTGCGCGCCACTATCGAATCCACCCGCCAGGAACTCGCCCGCGAAATTGAGCAGGCGGCTGCGGCTGGCACATCCCCCGACGCGCTGAAATCCATCGAGGACTCGATTGGCTCGCTCGAAAAACGCGTGACTACTGGCGAGGAACGCTCAAATCGCGCCCTGGAAAACATGACCGAGCAGATGGGCCGCATCTCCTCGGCCTTCGACGCGCGCATCCGCGACGTCGAGGCCCGCGACGCCTCAGAAGCCGTCGATGCAGTCCGCCGCGATGTCGAAGCGCTGTCGGGCGAGGTTTCCCAGCGCCTCGAAGATTTCAGCCAGCATAATGATGAAGTGATCGAACGGATCACCGGCCAGATGAAAACCATGGCGGACCAGTTCGACCAGCGCGTCGTCGACAGCGAGAACCGCAGCGCCGCCGCGATCGAACAGGTCGGTGAGCAGGTCGCCAGCGTGGCCAAGCGCCTGCAGGCCCGTCAGGAAAAATCCTTCGAGGATATGCGCCAGACCATCGATGCGGCCCGCAAGCAGCAGGATATGCGCCTGTCCGACGCCCTGTCCGGCGTGTCGGACCGTATCGAGCGGATGCAGGCCCAGCAGGCTTCCGCGCTGTCCCCGGTCCAGAAGGCCATTGCCTCGCTCGCAACGCGGCTGGAATCGCTGGAGGATTTCACCGCCCCGCCGCACAGCGAGACACCTGCGCCGTCATCCTTCGACTTCAGGCAGTCAGAGCCGACAACCGCAGGGCCCGACTTCAAGAAGAATGAAGAGCCCGGCGACTGGCTGACAGAAGATGACAGCGAGACCGATGATTTCGACCTTGGCCTGGAAACAAGTCTCGCCGAAGAGCCGGTCGCTGCGCAGGATGAGACGGCCGGATCCAGCGCCAACGACGACCCTGTCTCCGATGATGAATTCCTTGCCGGCCTGCCGGACCTCGATGACCTCGAAGACATTGATGATGGTACCGCGCCGACTGCCGAGTTTGACGTCTTCGATGACGCGCCGCCTTTCGATGCTGCTGCAGATCCCGAAGAGACCGCGGAGGCTGAACACGATGATCCGCTTTCTGCCCTGGTTGACTGGGATGATGGCCGCGACGAAACGCGCGACAGTGATATCTTCCTCGAGGATGCCCAGCGTCCGGCTGAAGGGCCTGAAGAGGACGGTCTCGGCGAGCTCGACGTCGATGCCGCGTCAGCCGAAGACAGTGATGATCCGGAATTTGCGGTCGCGCTCGATGAAGAAGATGAACCGGTCGACTATCTGACCCGCGCCCGCCGCGCCGCCATGGCCGCCAATGAAGGCCACAGCCGCAAGGCTGCGCGTCCGATGACGGCGAAAAGTGCGCCAGTGAAGAAGAAGTCGGGCAAGGTGCCCCTGATCGCGGCTGTCTCCGTGGTCGCGCTAGCGACTGCGACGGCCGGCACGATGATCACCCTGCGTGGCCTGCAGAACGACCCGGGCAAACCGGTCGTCTCCACGGGCGGCATGTCTGCGGCGCCGGTCGCTGCGCTGCCTGCAGGCGAAGAAATGGCCGAAGCGAGCGACACCGAAGCGGTCGATCCGCCGCTTGATGATCCTGATGCGCCGCTGACGGATGCCGAAGAAGCCGCCGTCGAAGATGTCCTGTTTGATGCGCCGGAGGAAAGCGCCGCCGCCGAGACCGACCCCGAACCGGTCGCCGAAGCCGAAGCGCCCGCAGAGACACCGCCCGCGCCAGCGCCAGCACAACCCCCCGCTGTCGATTTCGCGTCCCTCCCGCACATCCCCCTCACACCAACGCTTGAATCGGCTGCGGCCGATGGCAATCCGACTGCACAGCTCATTCTCGGCGAACAGCGCCTTGAGGCCGGTGACTATACGAGTGGTCCGACGCTTGTGCGCCGCGCTGCCGAAAGCGGTCAGGCGGCGGCGCAGTACCGGCTCGCCAAGCTGCACGAGAAAGGCCTCGGCGTCCCGCGTGACCTTGGCATGGCGCGCGAATGGACCGAACGCGCCGCAAACGGTGGAAACGTGAAGGCGATGCATGATCTCGCCGTCTACTATGCCGAAGGCGATGCCGGCTCGCAGAGCTATGCGGCGGCCGCTGAATGGTTCCGCAAGGCTGCCGATTATGGCCTGACCGACAGCCAGTACAATCTTGCTGTTCTCTATGAAACAGGCCTCGGCATTTCACCCAGCAAGTCGGAAGCGCTCTACTGGTACGAAGTCGCCGCCCGTCAGGGCGATGAAGGTGCCCCGGAGAAAATCGACGAGCTTCGCAACGGACTTTCGCTGGAAGTCGCACAGGACGCCCAGCGCCGGGCTGCGGCCTGGTCACCGGCGCGTTCGGAACCGGAAGCCAATGGCCGCTTCACCAGCCAGCCCTGGCAGGCCAGTTCCAGCGAACAGGTCGCCGCAATACAGACCGTCCTCGCAGCGCTCGGCTATGAGCCGGGTCCGGCAGATGGAATCATGGGGTCTGGCACGATCGCAGCGATTGCCAGCTACAAGTCCGAGAACGGCCTGTCGCCCGATGGTGTGATCACGCCTGAACTCGTCAACAGCCTCAACGCCATCGTCGAAGCGTCGGTTCAGGGCTGATCGCCTACTGGAAGGCCGGGCGCGGCTCGGCGCAGGCACGCCGCCACAGGATGTAGAGACCCGTCACCGCCGCGGCGATGGCGAGGAAATGCGTGCCGGTGCGCAGCCAGTTATTGAGGACGATGCCAAGCACTCCCCAGGACAAGGCCACATGGAACCACCAGCCCCGGCTCACATGGCGCATGAAGGCCCAGGCGAGGATCGCCGCCGGCACCAGGGCAGCCCACAGTGATACCCAGATCTGATCACTCACGCCAAGGCCTCGCAATTCGCGCAGCAGGCCCGGCACTGAAATCGATAGCGCAACCGCGATCCAGCCGGACAGCAGGCCGGTCAGCAGCGCGGCGTTGAAGCGCCGGGCCGTGCCGTCCCAGCCGCCCATCCGGTGCAGGCGGAAGGCGCTTTCCCAGGCATAGATCAGAATGGGGATGAGCAGGGCAAAGTTAAGCCAGTCATTGCCGATCAGTTGAGCGCTCAACATCCATGACACATTGCCGACCCCTGCAATCAGCAGCGGTGGGCCAAGGCGCGTCTCAAGATAGCTCGGCCTGAACACGGCGAGCAGCGCGAATACCAGATAGGCTAGGAAGATCGCGCTCCAGATCGAGAAGAAAATGCCGAGCGGAAGTTCCGGCGGGATGCCCTCATCCGTTGCCCGCGCGCCCACCGTCTCACCGAGCCCAAACAGCGGCAGGAGTGGCACTGTCCATTGCAGGATGGCCACGAGAAGAAGAAGGAGGGCGTTCCAGCGTTCCATCCCGATGCTCTATCCTGAATGACACGCCCTGAAAACTCACACCTTTTCTGGCAAGAGCTTTTGCAGCGCCTCGAGCGTGTCCGCGTCGGCTGACGGCTTGTCCCAGCGGATGCGGTTGATGCGTGGGAAACGCATGGCAATGCCGGATTTGTGGCGGGGACTGCGCTGCAGGCCTTCGAAGGCGACTTCGAGGACAAGTCCCGTTTCTTCGGTCGCCGTGACGGAGCGGACCGGGCCAAACCGGTCAATCGTGTTCTCGCGCACGAACTTGTCGAGCTGTTTCAGCTCTTCATCGGTGAACCCGAAATAGGCCTTGCCGACCGGCGTGATCTCGCGGCCATTCTCGCCCTCTCGCCAGACGCCGAAGGTGAAGTCGGAATAGAAGCTGGAGCGCCGTCCATGTCCGCGCTGGGCGTACATCAGTACCGCATCCACCAGAAACGGGTCGCGTTTCCACTTGTACCAGGGGCCGGTCGGCCGCCCGGCGACATACACACTGTCCCAGCGTTTCAGCATCAGGCCTTCAATCTCCGGCGCCGGCGGATTGTTGCGGGCATGCTCGAGCGCCTCCAGCGTCGTTACAGGCACCAGCGGCGACAGGTCGAACCGCTCGCCGCCAACCCGGCCGATAAACGCTTCCAGACGGCTCCGCCGCGTCCGGAAATCCATTGAACGCAGATCTTCATCGCCTTCGACCAGCAGGTCGTAGGCGCGGATCATGGCCGGGCGGGCCTCCATCTGCTTCTTTGACACCGTCTTGCGGTTGAGGCGCTGCTGCAGCTCATTGAACGGCGCAACCCCGCCATCTGGCGCGCGCACGAGAAGCTCACCATCGATCGCGGCTTCGAAATCCATCGCCGCCAGCACGTCCGGAAAGGTGTGCGAGATATCATCGCCCGTGCGCGTATAGAGACGGCGCGTACCATTTGCCGAAACGGCCTGAACGCGGATGCCGTCATATTTCCACTCGGCCGCGAAGATGTCAGGGTCGATCAGAGCCGGGTCAATGGCGTCGGGGTCATCTCGCTTGTCCTTTGTGACCAGCGGATGGGCGAGCATGACGGGCCGATAGGGCGCATCGATGTCCGGCGAAGGCTTGTCGGCCTTGCCCTCCAGCCAGTCGAACAGGCTCTCATAGGGCGGCTCCAGCCCGTGCCAGATTTCCTCAATCTCTGCCGGGTCGACGCCGCCCATCTCCGCGAGCGCGACCTTGGTCAGGCGCGCCGAGACTCCGATCCTGAGGCCGCCCGTCACCATCTTGAGCAGCGCCCAGCGCTGGCGCGGGTCCAGCATGTCGAGATAGCCGGCGACCAGCCGCTCACCCTGCGCCCGCGTCGCCCCGCGCAGCGCCTCAACCACATCATCGATGGGCGGCACACGGTTCGCCCCGCGCTGGCCCGGCCACATCAGGCTGACCGTCTCGGCAAGGTCACCGACATAGTCATAGGACATGCGAAACAGCTCAGGGTCGGTGCGCTCTGAAATCAGCTTGCGGATCGTGCCCCCCTTGACGCCCGGCAGATCGAGCTCGCCCGTCAGCACGGCGAGCGCCCAACCTCTCGCAGGATTAACTTCACTAGTGAAGTAATTTACGAGATGGGCAATCTTCCCATTGCGCGACGGGGTGAGGATCAAGCGTTCGAGAAGGTCGGAAAAGGCCTGCATTCAGCAATAGATAGGAGAGGGTGCGAACAATGACAGCCATGGACATGCCCGCCGGCTATGCGCCGCATTTCAAACAGTCCGGCTTCACCGATCCGTGGGAGCCGCTCTATTCCAGACGCGCCGACCGCAAGCTCCTTATCGGCCTGCGGATTGCCGAGTCCCATTGTAATTCGCGCGGCTTCGCGCATGGCGGCCTGATCGCGGCGCTCGCCGACAATTCCATGGGCCTCAGCACGGGCGAAGTCCTGAAGGCCGAAGGCCGCAGCGATGTCGGCGGCCTTGTCACGGTCAGTCTCAATACTGACTTCATCGGCTCCGGCCAGATCGGCCAATGGCTCGAAGTCGATACACATTTCGTGAAAACCGGCGGTTCGCTCTGTTTCACCGCCGCGCTGGTCCTCGCCGACAATGAACCAATCGCCCGTGCCAGCGCGACCTTCAAGATCGTGAAGGCGCGCAGGGCGGCCTGATCACTGAACCTTGGTGAAGCCGCTCACCACCAGCTCACCGTCCGCGCCTTCGCTAATCACGACATCATAGATCGCTCGCGCCTCAGGCGAACCGGTCATCTCGACATGCACGTCAAAGACGCCTGGCCGTACAGAGCGTCGCGTGGCGGTCACGTTGTCGACCAGCGCCCGTGTCGGATGGCGGGCATAGACTTCGCTGACGGCCATTTCTTCGGCCTGGCTCGTCGTGACGACGGGTTTGCCTGCGGTTAACAGGGGCGGCGAGGAATTGGCGCATCTGGCGCCCTGACAGGCGGAAAGGGCCATCACGGCAATCAATCCGGGGATGATCAGTCTCATAGGTTTCTCCACCCTCCAGCAGGCAGAGTATGCACCTGGGACGCGAATTTTCCTAATGGCTGATCTGGCGCTTCCCCACCCCTAATCCAGATTTTCGTCTTCGTATCCGACAAGCCTCAGTGGACGCGCCTTGCGCCCTTCCAGTTCCGCCCAGCGCACCAGCGCGTCCTCGCGCCCATGCGTGATCCAGAGCTCCTCCGGGTCGACCTCGCGCACAGTGTCCGTCAGTTCGTCCCAGTCGGCATGGTCTGAAATGATCAGCGGCAGTTCGACGCCGGACTGTTTTGCCCTTTGCCGCACGCCCATCCAGCCGCTTGCAAAGCAGGGCAGGGGGTCGGGAAAGCGACGCCCCCATTTGTCATGAAAGGAGGAGGGCGGGCCGAGCACGATCTTGCCGCGAAACCGCTCCTGCGCGCCGCGTTCTTTCGTGTCGAGCGTTGCGGTCTCCAGCGGTCCCAGTGAAACGCCGTGGTCTTCATACAGACTGCACAACTTCTCCAGCGCGCCGTGAATGTAGAGCGTGTCGGAATAGCCCGCCTCGCGGATCAGCTTGATGACCCGCTGCGCCTTGCCGAGCGCATAGACGCCGACAAGGTGGGTGCGCTCGGAAAAGTTGCGGACGCTGTCGAGCAGTTTCGCAATCTCTCCGGCATCGTCCGGATGCCTGAAGACCGGCAGGCCGAAGGTCGCTTCAGAGATAAAGACATGCGTTCCCTCGACCGGTTCGAAGGTGCGGCAGGTCGGGTCGCGGCGGCGCTTATAGTCGCCCGTGCAGACCATGCGCAGGCCTTTCCACTCCACCACGACCTGCGCTGAACCGAGGACATGGCCTGCAGGCGACATCCAGACCGTGACGCCGTTCACCTCGACGGTTTCGCCATATTCGATGGCCTGCGTCTGCTTTGCGAACGCGTCACCATAGCGCGCCGCCATGATGGCCAGCGTCTCGGGCGTTGCGAGCACCGATCCATGCCCTGCCCGCGCATGGTCGGCATGGCCGTGGGTCACGACCGCCCTGTCCACTGCGCCGCGAACCGGATCGATGTAGAAGTCGCCCGGCGGGCAGTAGAGCCCCTTGGGTGTGGGGCAGAGCAGCAGGTCGGGTCTGATCATGCCTCTTCATATAGGCTTAAGGGCAGCGGTTTTGACTGCCATGTTTCTGCCTTGTCATCATGGGAAACAGATGAGCGTCAAAAATACCCGATCACTATGGAGCCTTTCGATCATGAGACGACTGATTGCGCCTGTCATGGCAGCAGCCCTGCTCACCCCGACCCTCGCAAGCGCCCAGGAAGGCGGCGACACCGAAATCATGCAGAACGCGCTGGCCGCAGGCTACAAGGCGCTGTTCACCTGCTCGGCCACCTTTACGGCGGGCAAGTCCCTCAATGAGATCGAGTTCAATGAGCTGGACGGCATCTATGTCGACTACCGCAAGCCCATGCGCTCGACCTCGGAGCCCAGCATCAATGACCGTAACCGCACTGTCGCAGTCCGCTACGAACGCGGTGAGCCGCCCCGCATCGCTGTCTGGCGTGATGGTCTCGGCTGCTCGCTCCTGCCAATCGGGGCCGATCCGAGCGCCGAAGACTGGCTGCCGCGCTTTGGCGGACCGGTGCCGCGTCAGGCGAATGATGTGTCCACCGCAATTGGTTCAGATGTGCAGCTGGTCGATCCGACCTTCTACAATGTCCGTCTCGAAGCGCCGGTAAACTTCGCCTTCGACGGCAATACCTATGGCCGCGGCAACCGCACAAGCGCCGTGGTCATCGTCAAGGACGGGCAGGTCATGGCCGAGCGCTATGGCCGCGGCATGGATGCCGAGACGCCGCAGCGCACCTGGTCGGTGGCTAAATCCCTCACCGCGACCATCATTGGCGCTGCCCTCGAGCAGGGCATGATGGATCTCGACTATCCGGCCCTTGTCGAGAACTGGACCGCTGGTGGCGATCCGCGCCGCAACATCACTCTGCGCGATACGCTTCAGATGGCGAGTGGTCTTGATTCCGGCGTCACCGGCAGCCGCACCGACCGTACCTATTTTGGCGGCGCCCGCGTTGTCGACACCGCCCTCACCAACCCGCTGGAAGTCACCCCGGGCGAGCGTTTCAAATATTCAAATTACGACACGCTTGCCGCCATGCGCGGCCTGCGTGAGACCATGAAGGACGACCAGCGTTACTGGCGTTTTCCCTATGAGGCGCTGCTGCACAAGATCGGTGCGCTGAACACCACGCTGGAAACTGACTGGGGCGGCGATTTCGTCTCCTCCTCCCAGGTCTGGATGACCGCCCGCGACATGGCCCGCCTCGGCCAGCTCTACATCCAGGACGGCTACTGGGCTGGCGAGCGCATTCTTCCGCAGGGCTTTGTGGACTTTGTCAGAAGACCTGGCGCGGCCCAGCCGGACCGCACCGACCCCGGCTCCTTCGGCTATGGCGCGAGTTTCTGGCTGCTGGACCGCTTCCCGGGCATTCCGAGTGACACCTATGCAGGCATTGGCAATCGCGGCCAGTACCTGGTCATCGTGCCATCGCTCGATATCGTGATCGTGCGCCGCGGCTTCGACGTTGCCGGTCAGGAAGGCTTTGACATCGTCGCCTTCACCCGCGACGTGCTCTCCAGCATCGACATGGCAACCTCCGACATGCTTGCCGCCCAGACGGCTGCCTCTGACCTGGAACGCCAGCGCGACTAGGCTGCGCCCCACCCCGGCCCTCCCCAGAGGTGAGGGGGCGTAAGCCGCGGTTAGTATGCCTGAAGCGCTCGTCCTTCGACGTCGCTCAGGATGAGCGCTTTCGTGAAAGCTAAACGAAGGCCTCATGGTGAGCGAAGTCGAACCACGAGGCCGGAACACGCGACGCCGCGATCCCCCTCCCCATCTGAAAGGGTCGGGCGGACCATCGCTAAGCCAGCGGACATGCACTATCTCTTGAGCCATGCCAGACGCGTCTGCCCTCCCATTCCAGCTACCGGACCGGTTCGAGGACTGGTTCAAGGGGCGGGGGTGGGCGCCGCGTCCACACCAGCTCGCGCTGACAGAGACGGCGCTGGCGGGTGACAGTGCCCTCCTCATCGCCCCCACGGGCGGCGGCAAGACGCTGGCGGGGTTCCTGGCAAGCCTGATTGAACTGGAGCGGAAGCCGAAGTCGAACTCCGGACGCCCGGCCCTGCACACGCTCTACATCTCTCCGCTGAAAGCCCTCGCCACCGATGTGGAGCGCAACCTCAATACCCCCGTTGCCGAAATGGGCCTCGACATCCGCATCGAGACCCGCACGGGCGACACGCCGCAATCGAAGCGCCAGCGCCAGCGAACCAATCCGCCGGATATCCTGCTCACCACGCCCGAACAACTCGCCCTGTTCATCGCGTCCGACCATGCGGACGAATTCTTTTCGGACCTCAAATGCGTCATCATCGACGAGATTCACGCCATCGCGGCCTCAAAGCGCGGAGACCTGCTGTCGCTTGGCCTCGCCACCCTCGCTGAATGGGCACCCACGTGCCGCTTCATTGGCCTCTCGGCCACCGTGCGCGATCCGGGCCTGCTGGCAGACTGGCTGGATGTGCGGAAAGCTCCAGGTCCCTTGCCTCCCCCAGACCTGGGGGAGGTGGGCGGCGGAGCCGCTCGGAGGGGGGAGCCACACAGCACAGCGACTGCCGCGGGGGGGGGGGGGGGGGCGGGGGGCGCGGGCGCCCCCCCCCCCCCGGCCCGCGCCCGCACCACCCCCACCGCCCCCCCCCCAACCACGGCCGGCGGCCCCCCACCCCCCCCCCGC